>Ga0325404_1003847_pt1 | contig 16030 bp, 15 predicted proteins | sample PopdelMetagenome_18_FD_205664 | JGI IMG/M metagenome (GOLD analysis project Ga0325404, IMG submission 205664) | Populus deltoides microbial communities from Bellville, Georgia, United States - Xylem-Control-R1 | ecosystem: Host-associated > Plants > Phyllosphere > Stem > Wood/Secondary xylem... | reverse complement strand
TTCACTTGCACCGGTTGAATGCAGACAAATTGATAAAAACTTCATGCTATAATGCGCTAATTTGCCCTCCATAGCCATAGTACTTCAAAAGCCCTTCATCTTGCCGCCAATTCTCTTTTACTTTCACTTCTATCTGTTTAAAAAATGAGTCATGCATTTGGTAAATTATAAGATAAAAATCTTAAAACATTGAAGTTTGAAAATGCAATATGGAATAAGAACATTTCCGTGGATCGACATTTCGGTACACAGTGTTAGCTTTCAGGTATGTACTCACATTGGAAATTAGTATTTGGTTTTTCTGTATTTACCCTCACATTTGGAGGGAAGGGAACAGTGTCAATGTTTATTTTTACAACATGTCTGACACAGAAACATGTCAAGGTAAACTAAACAATCAACAAAACAGAGTGGTCAAGTAACGATATATGACTGATGACTATGAAGTTGTTACTGAGTAACTCTTTACCTCAAGATATACTTTCTTCTGAAGGAAATCCTCAATGTCCAGCCGAGCAGCTGTGGCAAGTAATTTCAAAGCCTTCCCTTCCTGCAGTGGTTAGTGCACTTGAATTGAGACCAAACAAAAAAAAAAAGAACTACACAAAATGTTATGCACATGCGTGTTTACAGGCACACACACTTAATCTTTGGATTGCATCTCTGATATCCAGTACAATCTAAAACAGTCATCAAGGTTTAAATCAGTCAAGCAATAGCTTCTTGAGATCTCATTAATATACCAAGTCATACATGCACCTGAAAACAGCTTGCCATTTCATGATCCATTCCATAACTAAAAGGCCAACTTACTTTTCCAATGATAATGATCTTCTGTGTGTTCTTCTCCACAACAATCTCCACTTGAATAAAATCTTTGGCTGTTGGCCTAGCTTTATAGCTGACCACATTGACCTACAGGGTACACAGAGAAACCAACCTTCGTTGTTATTCATCAACTAAAGCTGGTTTTGGTGGGTTGAGGAGCAGAAGCTATAAGCCAACCTTGGGACACCATTGTTTACCTGACATGCATAAGGAACCTCATTGCGGAATTGCATAAAGATCTTTTCTCTAACAATTTCAGCTACAAAGAATCTTTCTGGGTGCTCACTAACAATGTCCTGAGAATGTCAGAGCACAAACAGCCTAATGTGTGAAAACATAATAGGAAAATAAGGAAAAAGATCCAAAGCCAACCACAGATGGCACTATTGCTTATATCATTTGCAATCACAAACAGATAAGACAAGAATAAACAAGGCAATGTCTTACCATGTCAGTGGCACCAGTGAGAAGACTCAAATAATGGAAGAGAAGACTCAAATAATGGAAGTTCGACGGAGTTACTTACTGCTGGCTTCTTTAAGGTGTAATGCATAGCAAAAATGGAAGTTAAGTTTCGTGGTTCTCTTTCTCATATTTTATATTAATTAACCACTAGTGGACCAGGCGCTCCAGATAATATACTGTTTCGCTCATGTCGTTAAGTTCAAATGATTAACTTAAGGTGGAGTACCCACAGCAGACCACTAACTACCTCCAGAGACTATGTATACGTTTACTCAGAAAAAAACATTTACTCAGAGAAAAAAGGGGAAAAAAAGAAACATGTAGTTCAATTCAGTGTACCTTTGGATAATAAGCTGGCCCCATGGGAAGTTTTGAAAGTATCCATTCCTTGATATCTTCCACTCCTTGACCAAATTTGGCACTCACAGGTATGACCTCATCAACACCTGTAAATTTCTCATACCACTGCAAAAAAGTGAAATCTTTAGGGATCGGATCAGAGTTTTTTAAAGAAGCATAGAAAACATAAAATACCACTTTTTAGGACAGTAGATATTCTCTGGCAAGACAAGACCATAGAACATCCAACATGACACTGACAATTTGCTATCATAACCACTATTGCATTTAGCACAAATCATTACAATCATATGAAATCAACCACCAAAATACACGTAAGATTTAACTTTTGATTCATATTTACAGCCAATGCACCGACTGACCATACATTTAACTTCTGATTTTCTTGTGTTAATGGACAGGATATTTTATCAATGTCAGAAGAACCTAAATGTAGGTAAGTGCAATCACAGATGTAGAAGAAGAGGTGACACCTCGAGGACAAGTTTGATCTACCTGTTATCTCTTAATTACATTACTTGGCAAATCATCTTATTATTGGGGTAATAATGATCAAAAGTCATAAACCAAAAGGAAAGAAAGAAAAGACAATTATCAAACATAAATAATGAAGACAACTTATCATGCCAAAATAAGTATCAAACAAAAAGATCTAACCTCAAGTTTCTTTGCAATTTCACCAGGTTTGATCAAGTCTTTCTTGTTCAATACAAGTAAAGTGGGCACATTGTCTTTGAGGTTTCCCACACCTTCTTCCAGCATTTCATCAATCTAATCAAGAAATGGAATTTAGAAGAAAAGTTGAAAGAAAGAACTGCAAATAATTGCACAAACAATTAGCATACCTTTTCAGGTGCTCTGCAAGCATCAACAATAACTAGTACGCAGTCAGCATTGATGGCAGCACTCCTAACATTCTTCATCATCATAGAATCCAACTTGTGCATTTTCTTCTCGATAACACCTGGTGTATCATAAAGTATCATCTACAAGCAAACCTTTCAGTCAAGTGATCCGCATTGAGCAACTAAGCAATCATGTATTTAAGTATCATCAATTTTTCTTTATGTCTAAAGCGGTAACGTAAACAGTGAAAAAAGCATCATTACAATATTTCTTACAATTTATAAGAAAAATATGATTAGCTCATATCTAAAATAACTCAGTCATTCAATTGCTTAGCCTAGAGATTTCAAATTTTCTTTCAATGGTTCTGGTTTTCTTACAAATCGTTTTCCTACATATCTAAAGACCATTCACCACGTCTTCCTACAAGGAGGAACGCAAGCTTCTCATTACAACATGCACAAGCTAAAAGGCATTAACCAACGCAACACTCTACAATAACTAGATTACCCTAGGAAAAATTGCTCAACACTCAACATCAATTCATGAAAGATGATTTTACTTATCCTGCTGGCAAAATTGTCATTATATCGTGTTAAACACAACAAACAACCAAATCCAATAGGCAATAATTGTAGAGCAAAGTAAGACACAGCGAAGGATAAAATCATATTTACAATCTAAAAATCACAACTTTCTACTCTAATGTCCCACTCTGTAAAAGGAAATTAACTTAAACAGCTTTGGGAATTCTGGGTTTCAATTTTCTGACAATGGTTCCGCTATTATTCAACATTACACAACCAAATAACACGATACAAAACACAGACATCCAAAAAAAGAAAAAGAAAAAGAAAAAGAAAAATAGGAAACCTGGTAATCTGGAGCGGAACAAATACCAAGAATGCGATGTCTAGTAGTCTGAGGTTTATCAGTAACAATCGACAACTTTTGTCCTATCATTTGATTCGAAAGCGTGCTCTTTCCTACATTCGGTTTCCCTACCACTGCCACGTACCCTACATCACCACAATCCTTCCATCCTTTTACCCAAATTTTGTTTTATTTTAATAATAATAAAAAAGAAATTCAGTAACTGACTGACCGCTACGATGATTAGAATTGGAGGAGTCATGAAAGGCAAGTTCTTCAATCTCGTAATCGTCAAGCAAAGCCGTGTTCCTGTCTGGTTTCACGCTTAATGATAACAAACCAGACGACATCTCGTCTTCATCTTCATCGCTGTCGAATTCCAGCTCACTTTCCGAATCTATTTGACTAATCAAGAGTTGTTGCTGCTGTTTATTCCTGACTTGAAATCGAAAATGATTACTTGCTCTTCTTCGTAACTGGTAATGACAATTGCGAAAGAGAAGAGTCTTTGTTGTTGTAGAGAGGAAGGCTGGTTTTTGTCTTGGAATTTTTGTAGAGAGGTTTAAAGCTACTAGCTCCATTCTTTTTTTGAAGCCGAGCTTTTCTTCTTTCAATGTTTCCTCTCCTCCTCCTCCTCCTCCTCCTCTTCTTCTTCCACCTTCTCTTTCAACTGCTACTGCTACTGCTACTACTGGATAACAACCATCCGTCGTCGTTTTGTATTGCGCGCTTCCATCGTTTCTAATTGTTTCTCGTGCTATGTCGTTTCACTATAAGAATGAAAAAGAAAATATGTGGGCTGGGCCTCCCAGAAGGACAGTTTAGGGATGTGGGCCCATCGTTACAATCCCTACCCGGTTAGAATGTCGGGTTTTTTTTTTTTTTTTATAATAAAAATCTTTGACTGCAGGTTTGTATACTCTTGCAACTTATACTTAGTTATTAAACCAGCTAAATAAATTGATTTAGGAACAGTCATTTTATGGTTATACTTGGTCCGGGTTTAAAAAAAAATAAAAATTATATTTGATATAATGTAATATGTTTAAAAACTTATGTTAATTCACAACTTAGGTTAAATACAGTAAAAACCTAATGTTTTTTTTAGTTTTTTTTAAATAATATTGTTTTAATTTTATTTTTTTTTAAATATAATACTAACTCAATTTACCCTACTCAAACTATGATTGGACTTACCCCAAATAAACCTCAAGTAATAACTATACTTGTTTTTTTAAAATAAATACGACTTGTTTCATATATATTTAGTAATTAAATACATTATATCTTTACAATATTATTTTTAATTGAAAATATATTAAAATAATTTTATTTTTATTTTTTAAATCAAAACACCAAAATCATCACAAAAAATCACATAAAAAATAATTTAATTTAAAAAAAAAAACATAATTTAAATAACAAGTCAAACCGAAAAAACAAACAAACTATATTGGAATGAAATTGGACCCTTAAAAAAGGGTCAGTTTTGATGTTTATTAAAACGGGTCTTAGTTCAATTAAATAAAACCCGACCCACAAGTTTAAAACCCTCCTCCTCTTCTTCCTCCTCAAAAACCCTAATATTCCCTCGCTCCATCTTTCTGCGTAAACTTAAAAATGGTGAAGGCCGATAAAACTAAAGAGAAAAAGGAAAAAGAGAGCGAACACAAACAAGAAATACAATTAAACGAGGAACCGGATGTAGTAGAAGAAGAAGACGACGAAGCACAGAGCTTTGAAGAGTTAGGGTTAGACCCTAGGCTAATTCGTGCCCTAAACAAGAAAGAAATTAGCATTGCAGAGCCCACTCCAATTCAGCGAGCCGCTATTCCTCTAATACTTGTCAGTTTCTTTTTGTTTTTAACTTTTATTTATTTATTCATTCATTTTTGTAATTAATTGTTTTGAATATCATTAGCAAGGGAAAGACGTGGTTGCACGAGCGAAAACAGGGTCAGGGAAGACATTAGCTTACTTGCTTCCTTTGCTTCAGAAGCTTCTCAGTACGGCTGATTCGAATCGAAAAAAGCTTTCACCTTCAGCATTTATTCTGGTGCCAAGTGGAGAGTTATGTCAACAGGTTTATAAGGAGGTTTCGTCGCTGATTGATTCCTGTAAAGCTCAATTGAAAGTTGTTCAGTTGACTAGCAACATGCCTGCTTCTGATTTGGTTGGTTAATTAAAAAGTTACATGTTTAATTTTTAGTGATATTCAGCATAATTGGTTGACTGCTAGCTTGCTTGCTTGCAGCGGAACGCGTTGGCTGGGCCGCCCGATATTTTGGTGTCTACTCCTTCTTGTGTAGCCAAGTCCTTGTCAGTTGGTGTACTAAAATCGGAATCTATTAATGACTCACTTGAAATTCTTGTTCTTGATGAGGTGAGAACTTGGTGTTTGTGATGATGCTTATCCTTATAATTCATTCATGATAGATGGAAGTTGGGATTTCTGATGATAATAGATTGTCTGAATTCAACTAGATTGCATTTGTTAAAATAATGGGATTTTGATGAAAATGACAGTGTTATGTCTATTGATATTGATCGAGTACATGTGCTATGTGTGTGCAATTTAGATTTCTACGGTTTCTTCTACCTTCTTATGGATGGAACTTCAGATACTAAGTTATCAATTTCTTAAAAAAGACATCTGCTATATGTTTCCTTGAATGATTCATTAATATCTATTTATTTTCAGGCAGATCTCTTGTTGTCATTTGGCTATGAAGAAGATCTCAAAGCTCTTACTGCTCTTGTCCCAAGACGTTGTCAATGCCTTCTTATGTCTGCAACGTCAAGGTGTGTTGATTATGGCTCTCTCCCTCACTCCTTTTACTTATGTTTTGTTTGGTACCTTCAATTTATACTTTAGCAAGTCTCGAAACTTTCTTCCTTTCATCTTGTTTTACCCAATCGAAGTTCATATTGATAAAATGAAGTCTTTATGCTCGTCACTCTTCGATTGAGAGATTTCATGCATGCTATTTTGGCATTTGTTGTTTCAGTGCTGATGTCGACAAACTGAAGAAGCTCGTTCTGCATAATCCATATGTTTTGACCTTGCCAGAAGTTGAAGGTGTCAAGGATGAAGTTATCCCCAAAAATGTTCAGCAATTTTGGGTAAGGAATTCTATAGCCTTTTCTGGAGGATATGAGAAGTGATTGCTCCATTTGAGTTTTTTTTTTTTTTTCCTGATGTGACCCATGTATATTTTTTATGAATTATTTTGCACCCTTATTTATTTTATTTTTGGGAGACTAAAGCATCTATAAGATAAAAACAACTTTCAGATGGAATTTTTGTTCCTTGTTAGGCAGCTCCAGATGGAACTTTGGTTATATTTGGCTTTGAGACTGACAATAACATAATTGGCTTTAAACTGAAATCCCTCTGTAATCCTTGGGAACCAGCTAAAAGAAGATTGGAATATAAAGAGAATAAAAAATATATACACTACCACTGGCTTGCCTCTAGTAATGAATTGAAAGCAAAGCATAAACTATCGCTCCCCATTCAAATATGGAATTCTACCATCGCACAAGGTTTTATTGATGAAGGGGGGAGGGGAAGAGGGGGCTTTTTAAGATTCAAACAAGTTCCCTCCAGCTCTCATTATAATCAGCCCTTAATCATCTTGTCATCAGCATAAACCCCAAAATTCCCTGTATATTAAATGCTGTCTCCACCTATTAAACGATCCTTAGTTCTCAGCATTCAGCCACTGGTGCAGAAACCTGCTGCGTTTCCTCTCTTAAAATATATCACATTTGCCACCAAACTTGTCAGTTTAGGTCCAAAACCTGGGTAATGGTGGAGCACATGTAGTCACACGTGTCTTGTCAGGTATCGCATTGACATCACTGTCATCTTGTAGTTATCAGAATCTGTCAAAGCAAAACTTCTGGTTATGATTCCTATGGTTTGTCGTATGGACTTTTAGCGTTTCTTATCTATATAATCATCTGAGCCTCGTAATATATGGTTGAACAAGGGTATCAATGAGCTTTACAACTCTTTCATATCTTTTTCAGGTTTCATGTGGTGATCGTGACAAGTTAGTTCATATTCTTGCTCTTTTGAAGCTGGATCTGGTTCAGAAAAAAGTTTTGATATTTACTAATGCCATTGATATGAGTTTCAGATTGAAATTGTTTTTAGAGAAGGTATTCTCAGTCTCTGACTACTTTACTGGGCATCCATTGAATTATTTTAATTCATCATTGATTTTGAAAATAATTGCTGCTGATACATAGGAACTTGTCTCTTTGTTGAGATATTGGATATTAGAAGTGCATCAGTAATTGGAAGCTCTACATAAAAAATAATCGAGATGTAATTTGCTGTTGATTTTGGCTAATTTAGTAGGATGAAATGCAATCTCATTTATCATTGATTGTGTATTCTTAATTGCATCTCTGTTACCATTTTTGCAATATTATATAACCAATCCTCTGCAATCTTTAATTCTTTATCTTTACCAATAATGGATCTGGGTCTCAATATGACATGCATCGGTGATTGGAAGCTCTACATCAAAATTAATTGAAATTCATATTTATGTTCCTTGGGGGGGGGGGGGGGGTTTCAAGATCGCTGTGACAGAAAAGTGCTGATTTGCCTTATGTTGTAGACAGACTAATGAAGGCTAGGCATCGAATTTTGTTTATTACTTGTTTTTATTTTCATTACTGTTCTCATTGGGTGGAACTATTAATCTCCACACGCTGCTCTAATGTAGTTGTGTTATTTCTTGTAATGCTCTTGGTTTAGTATCTTCATCCCATCATTGATGTCCTTGGTTATTTTTCCACAGTTTGGAATAAAGTCTGCTGTTTTAAATGCTGAGTTGCCGCAGAATTCTCGTCTCCATATCCTAGAGGTATGTTAGGTTCACAATTTCTGAAAATTTAAAACACAAATAGTAAGCCAAGGTCGAATGATGGTTTGAAGTTTGAAGGTTCCAAGTATGGGTTATATGACCAAAATTTTGGTTATTGTTTTTAAAAGTAGCTCATTTTGCCTCCTATGCTGCTTGTTTTCAGGAATTCAATGCTGGGCTTTTTGATTATTTGATTGCAACGGATGACAGAGAAACAAAAGAAAAGGAAAAAGCCAACGAGGGAAGTCTTGCTGAGACAAGAAAATCAAAAAAGCATGCCAAGCAAAAGTTGGACTCAGAATTTGGAGTGGTGAGGGGAATTGACTTCAAAAATGTACACACGGTAAGCTAATGATTTTTTTTTTGGATAGGTGTTGTTGCTGCAGTTCTGCAGGCTGTAGTATTATATTCTATTGGACTGTTGTATCTGTGCTGTTTGATCCATTTTGGATGATGATCTGTTTAGAAAATAGACTTAAGAGGTTCATTCATAGATTCTCATGTTTGAAATTTGTACTTTTTTGTGTCTGAGATGCTATGGAAATCTGATGACTTGGGCTACAATGTTTGTATGTTTTCATCTTTGCAAATAACTTCATATCACAGGGGGTTTGAATGAACATTCCTATCAAGTTAGCCAACAGATTAACCATCTTTTGGTTGCTTTCACCTGATTTATAAAATGATTTTTAGTTTAAATTAAAAGTTTTGATGGTTTCTATTCTCCCTTCATCATTTTTGTGTTAGTCTTGATTTAAAATACCACACATTTTTTTAGCAATAACATATTTTCAGATCGGGTTTCTGTTTTCTTTTAATCAAATCACTTGAAAGAATGGGAGGAAGAGAATCTGGGGCCTATAATTTGCATTAAACTAATGAGGTCATCTACTCATGCTTATTGGATTGGACTCCCAATCATATACTCAATGTCCTAAAATGCCAAATTTTGAATTTAATAGTTAGTTGACATGATGGCCAATTTCTACAAACTACTTTTCTAATATTTAGCCCATTGTGGCATCACAGGAGTGTATGATTTAGGTTATGCTAGAAACTATTGACTATTATTATATCACCATAAAGGTCATTTTTGTCTTCTATATTTCTTATGCTAGTTTTTTGCTGTTTTAGTTATGTACAGGGGTGATCTGCATTATTTTCATTGTAGATGGTTTAATTATTATAGCTAAATATTGTGTTCAACCAACATTCCTTTCCTTTTTATATTTCTGGGTGTGCTTTTATTAATATGTGGGGGCCTTTTCTTGCCCCCACCCCCTTCTCTCATTTCAGGTTATAAATTATGATATGCCTCTAAGTGCCACCGGATATGTACATCGAATTGGACGTACTGGAAGAGCTTACAGTACTGGTTCTTCTGTTTCTCTGGTGAGTTGACACAGGATTAAGATTTATTGAGATCCGAGCAGAATGACTTTAGACCTGTCCATGCATAAGATATAGTAATTGTTTTGTATAGATGAATAAGTTATGTTTTTGTTTTCTTATTCTCTCCTCTGTTTGTTGATATGAAACTATGAATAAATATTTATATGGCTTTTCCAATACTTAGCCATTCTGATTCTCGATCTGTTGATAGGTTTCTCCAGATGAGATGGAAATTCTCGAAGAAATAAAATCCTTTTTAGGGGAGGACGAAAACAATGAATCGAATGTTATTTCTCCATATCCTTTGCTCACAAAGAATGCAGTGGAGTCTTTACGGTACAGGGCCGAGGTGATTGTTTTGATTCCCTCACTTAATCACGTTACTTTTATTTTGGATCATAAAAGATACTAGACTGAGCTTTCGTTGTTGATGTGATGTCCGCTAAGAAGAGGATGGTGTGTTGGAGTGTTTTTTTTTTGTCAAGCTGTGGTGGGTGTATGCTGAAGTCCATTTGAGGCCAATGACTGGCATCTATTCCCCTCCCCCTAAGTGGTCTCAGGTTCCAGCATCTCCCTTGTAGCCCAAAAAAAAGAAGCGCATGTGTGTTTTAGTTCTCTTGGATGTTTCACTCTTATCTTTCAGAATAGCTTTTTTGTCATTTTTTTCCTCCTTACAAAGCATACCATTAGAAGGGTATGCTTTTTTTTTTCTCTTCCTGTGATCTTCCTAGATTCTTCAATGAATGGTGCATGTGAAATCTAGGTGAAGTCTTGGTGATCATAGTTGCTTCCTGTGATTTGGTCTCCTTTTTAAACTGGTGTTCCTGTCCAACTTTCGGTTGTTGTCCTTACTTTAAATTTTGGATATGATTTTGTTGTATCGGCGCAAATTTGGACACATTACATCCAAGAGAAGCAAAGGTCATAATTAATGGGTAGAGATTAATTTTGCAGGACACAGCAAAGAGTGTGACAAAAATTGCCGTCAGAGAAGCACGAGCTCAGGATTTGAGAAATGAAATTCTTAACTCTGAAAAGTGAGTATATGCTTTCCTCTGTCCAATTTCTTACTCATTTTCAACTTTTCTTTTCCTATGTCACAGATTGTTGATATAATCGACTTTTATGTTCTATCCCATGAGATCTGACCTTCATCTTTCCGAGATTTTTAGTTGTTATGAAACATCTGTTGAACTTGTGTGCGAGCATTGACCTTTCGTTTTCAATTTATGTTTTCTTGTGTAGGTTGAAGGCTCATTTTGAAGTCAATCCAAGGGATTTAGGTGATGCACTTACTAATTTTGTCTATTTTGACTGTCCTGCTTCCCTCACCTCACTACTTGTCCAAGTTCTTAGCTTTGAATTTGTATTGGAACAGATCTTCTAAAACATGACAAAGTTCTGAGCAAGAAGCCCCCTGCTCCACATCTTTCTGATGTGCCTGACTACTTATTGGATGCAACAACCAAGGAAGCAAGCAAGATGGTTAAGCTTGCGAGAGCTGCAATGGGAAACAACAACTCTGGTCGCCGCCAAGGACCAAAGAGAAACTTCAGAAAAAGCAAAGACCCCCTCAAGTCTTTCTCTGCTGAGGTAATATACGTTCATCTTCAACCATGAATCCTTGGTTCATTTCAAAGTCAAATTAAATAGTGGTTGGAAATGCTAAGCTTATAATGCTTTATTTTGGTTTCAGGGGCCGAGGAGAGGTCGCAAAGGTGGAATGAAGAGAGAAGGAAAAGACGGGGATGATACTCATAAACACAAGAAGAAGAAAAATCTCTAAAAAAATCCCGTCTCTCAGGCCTTGACCATGCAATTTTGTATGAATGACTAGTTATACAAGAAATTTTGTTTCTTTCAATTTCCGAATGCCCTAAATCTATATACAGGTGGCTATGTTTATTCTTTTTTCGCCGTCTGTTGTGCTATTTATTGCCATCAACAAGCTTGAGGCGTGCTTAACACCTGATTTGAATCCATCAACATTATCATTAAGGCTTTCCAACTCCAATTTTAAGGCGGTGTTTGGAAGTATATTAGTGGTTGTGTTTTAAATTGTTTTTTATTTAAAAATATATTAAAAAAAAATTTATTTTATATCAAAATTTTTCAAAAATATAATTAAATTAATGATAAATAAAAAAATTAAAATTTAATATTAAAAAAAAATTTATATATGATTATGATGCTGTCTATTCAAGGTTATTTTTTTAAAAATTAAAATAAAAATCAGGAAGAGGTAATAACACAAGTGTAGTTTTTAGTAGGTGTGACCTGTGATGAGATCAAAGCAGTGATTTATCCCATACATACAGGGTGGTTATGATCATCTCTGTGCAAAACCACTACAGAAGATGGTAAAATCCCTTGTATTTTTGCTCACAAATTATCTCCAGGGCCCAGTGGGCCTATCAAGTCTGAATATAAGTTAATTTGTGCCCGGGAGTGCAGGTTGACTCTCGGAATTAAAGGAGTGAGAATACGGCTCAAATCGGCTGTTAAAAATTTTATTTGTTTTTTAAAATTAATTTTTTTATATTTTAAAATTATTTTTAATACATTGATATTAAAAATCAATTTCAAAAAATAAAAAATATTATTTTAATATATATAAAAAAAAACACAAGTAATTAATATTATAATATCTAACGTTAAATATTAACTACTAGTAATTAACCGCGGGCTAGTCTAGTGCTTGGCACGGCTACTTCTTTTCCTTGACAGAAACATGCTTCTCTCAGTCCGGTCTCATGTTAGAAGACTATGTGCAGTATCAACCATGGTTTGCACAGATTACAGATACCTCGTAGTCTCTTATCCAAAACCACAAGCCTCACCCCCGAAAACCCAGATCGATAATCACTTAAACATGCAAGAAATCAACTTAGTTTTGAAGAATCTAGTGAAAACAGGTCATTTAAACAATGCACGTCAACTGTTTGATAAAATGCTTCAAAGAGACGAAATTTCATGGACTACTATAATTTCTGGTTATGTCAATGGTATGAACACGACAGAAGCCTTGTCTTTGTTTTCTAAAATGTGGGTTGAGCCGGGTCTCCACATGGATCCCTTTATTCTTAGTCTTGCACTCAAAGCTTGTGGGCTTAATATGAGTGTGAGCTTTGGTGAGTCATTACATGGGTATTCGGTTAAAACTGATTTTGTTAACTCAGTTTTTGTAGGGAGTGCACTTGTGGATATGTACATGAAAATTGGTAAAGTTGAAGAAGGTTGTATTGTGTTTAAAGAGATGCCTTTGAGGAATGTAGTATCTTGGACTGCTATCATTGCTGGGCTTGTTCGTGCCGGCTATAATAAGGAGGCTTTGGCTTATTTCTCTGATATGTGGATACAAAAGGTAGGGTGCGATACCTACACGTTTTCTAGTGCGTTAAAGGCATGTGCTGATTCTGGTGCTTTGAATTATGGGAGGGAGATTCATTGTCAAACATTGAAGAAAGGTTTTACTGCAGTGTCTTTTGTGGCTAACACTCTTGCTACAATGTATAATAAGTGTGGGAAATTGGATTATGGTTTGCGGTTGTTTGAAAGCATGACACAAAGGGATGTGGTTTCGTGGACGACGATTATAATGTCGAATGTGCAGATAGGTCAGGAGGAAAATGCTGTTAAAGCATTTAGAAGAATGCGAGAAACAGATGTAAGTCCTAATGAGTTCACTTTTGCAGCTGTCATTTCTGGCTGTGCTACTCTTGGAAGAATTGAATGGGGTGAACAATTGCATGCACATGTTATACGTCTAGGTCTAGTGGATTCTTTGTCTGTGGCCAATTCAATTATGGCCATGTATTCGAAATGCTGGCAGCTAGATTTGGCTTCAACTGTGTTTCAAGGGTTGTCTAGAAGAGATATTATTTCGTGGAGTACTATGATTTCAGGGTATGCTCAAGGGGGCTGTGGAGAAGAAGCATTTGATTATCTATCATGGATGAGAAGGGAAGGAGCAAGACCAAATGAGTTTGCTTTTGCAAGTGTGCTGAGTGTTTGTGGAAATATGGCAATTCTTGAGCAAGGGAAGCAACTCCATGCTCATGTCTTGTGCGTTGGATTAGAACAGAACACCATGGTACAAAGTGCTCTAATTAATATGTATTCAAAATGTGGGAGCATAAAGGAAGCTTCAAAAATCTTTGATGAGGCAGAATATAATAATATTGTATCATGGACAGCCATGATTAATGGATATGCTGAACATGGATACAGCCAGGAAGCCATTGATTTGTTCAAGAAGCTTCCCAAGGTTGGATTGAGGCCAGATTCTGTGACCTTTATTGCGGTTCTTGCTGCTTGCAGTCATGCTGGACTGGTTGATCTTGGTTTCCACTACTTCAATTCTTTGAGTAAGGTCCACCAGATTTGTCCGTCAAAAGATCACTATGGATGCATGATTGATCTCCTATGCCGAGCTGGGCGATTAAATGATGCAGAGAGCATGATCCAAAGCATGCCATTTCAACATGATGATGTTGTTTGGTCTACTCTTCTTAGAGCATGCAGAATCCATGGTGATGTGGATTGTGGAAAACGTGCAGCAGAAAAAATTCTTCAATTAGATCCGAATTGTGCAGTGACTCACATTACCCTGGCTAACATGTATGCTGCCAAAGGAAAGTGGAAAGAAGCAGCAGAAGTGAGGAAGATGATGAAATCAAAGGGGGTAGTTAAGGAACCAGGATGGTCTTGGATTAAGTTTAAGGATCGAGTTTCTGCATTTGTGTCTGGTGATCGGTCTCATCCAGAGGGTGAATATATATATGATGTGTTGGATTTACTAGCATCTCAAGCAGAAATGCGTATGCAGGAAATGGATTTTCTTCTTAATGAAGTTCAGGAATCTCAAAGGTGAACCATGCTTCATTATAACAATGCAGATTTTAGTGGTCTGTTAAATCATTTTAATCACTTCTTTAGGAGCTGCAGATCCTAAACAATGGCAAGGATGTTGCAGAGTGTTGATACAAATAAAAAACAATAAATGGAATCTGATTTTGTCTTCAAAAAGTAAATCAATTGAAGGATGAACTGAAGTAGAAGTGCAGAAAGCAGATGCATCTTGTTATGGGGTGGCATGTCCTGGGATTGCTATATTTTATGGCAGATTTAAGTTACAAATGATTCTGCTGCAAAACTGAACAGAAGCCATAAGTCGATCAACTGATAAAGTGGAATTTTATGCAGAAACTCCTGGAAATGATCCTGGTTTCAGCACATAGCATAGAGACCTAATTTTCAATATCATCATTATCAGTTGCAGCAGCTTAAAGTTTACAAATGAATCTGCCAAGCTGAAGAATAGTCATAGGCTGATCCACCAAAAATTGGGTCAGAGGAATATGAGGGCATGCTTCTATCATTATACCTTGCACTTTAAGGGAAGGAGTCTTTCAATTTCATCAAAATCCCATCTCCTGCCTATGATCTTGCGTGAAGAGTTTATATGCATTTTGGAGAAAATTTCTGGACAAGAGCATTCCAGTTTCAATCCAACTGTTTCTGAAGGCCATGTTCTCATTTGTTGTGGACCTTGTGGTGATAACCTATCCTATCTAAAAGGGAAGATGGTAGTGTTACAACTGCGAATTGAAGGTTCAAAATGCTAACCTTCTTGTGGAACTAGTTTTTGTCGATGGTCTATTCCTTGACCCTTTTTGTCCAACAACATAAATATCAAGATGTCCCAAGTTTTCAAAGGAAATGTCCTTCCAGTACTCCAACAAGCTTTTGAAGTGAAACAAGAAGATTGATGTTGTTGAATAAATGCTGGGCAGGGTTTCCTGATCATTTTAAAATTTACAGTAGAGTACGATCTTTGTGCGTGAAATTTCTTCAGAGCAATGTCAGGGAAACTATTCTAACACACGTCCACTTTAAAGTCTTATAGTGATTAATGAAATGGGAGGCTATGATTTGCTTTCTTTCCACTAGTCAGATTCAGATTTCATTTCATCTAAATCATGTGGAAAGTATTCATTTTTTTAATAGTTCTTGGATGGTCATTGATTTTGCTTTAGATAGTTTGAAGCACCTGTTCTTGATTATGTGCACAGTGCACTCCTTCGTGTTCAACTATGTCTAACAAAAAAAAAAAAAAAAAATCTTTTTCCTCATGGTTGGTTAGATAATGCCAAACTCCGAGATGCCAAGACAAGTCAACAAAACCCTAGTTCCAAAACAATTGATGTCAGCTCTATGAATCCGTTTTCTTTGTTTCATCCCTGAATTCTTTTCATTCAAGCATCTCTCTTTTGAGTTGCTATCTATCCTTTTCCCGTCGAGATGGGAGCTCTATTCTTCCTCCTCTCTCCTTTTGTATTGAAACTGTTTAACAAGAACATCTTTGTTTTTTATTTTAAAAA
>Ga0325404_1003843_pt1 | contig 16038 bp, 5 predicted proteins | sample PopdelMetagenome_18_FD_205664 | JGI IMG/M metagenome (GOLD analysis project Ga0325404, IMG submission 205664) | Populus deltoides microbial communities from Bellville, Georgia, United States - Xylem-Control-R1 | ecosystem: Host-associated > Plants > Phyllosphere > Stem > Wood/Secondary xylem... | reverse complement strand
AGTATTTGGTGATAAAGGAACTGTTGATGAAGCAGGCCTTCATGAATTAAACTACTTAAAGTTGGCCATCAAAGAAACTTTCAGATTACACCCTCCAGTTCCTCTGCTACTTCCAAGAGAAAGTAGAGAGGATTGCAAGATAAATGGTTATGACATACCTATCAAATCCAAAGTCATTGTGAACGTAAGTGCGATCGGAAGGGACCCAACTTATTGGAATGAACCTGAGAGATTTTATCCAGAGAGGTTCCTTGATAATTCAATTGATTACAAGGGAACCGATTTCGAACTCCTCCCATTTGGTGCTGGAAGAAAGATGTGCCCTGGAATCTTGTTTGGTACGGTTAATGTGGAGCTTCCACTGGCACAATTGCTATTCCATTTTGATTGGAATCTCCCCAAGGGACTGAAACCAGAAGACCTGGACATGTCCGAGGTTTTTGGAGCAGTAGTAACAAGGAAGAATGACCTCTGCTTAATTCCAATTCCACACCATCCTCTACCTGGAAATTAAAGCTTCAGAAGATCCATGAAATGTACTGTTTTTAATTTCTAGACATCCTCTATTCTCTGGTTGGCATTACTAATTTCTTTTCTAAGTAAATAATTTGGTTTGTTTTTTTTTTTAATTAATATAGGTGTTCAGATTAATATACATGTATAATAATTTTATTAATTCTAAAATTAATAATTATATAAAATTAATAACTATTTGATCTAAAATTTATGATAATTCATCTTTCTTTTTATTCACACTTCATGTATATCGGATTTCCATGTGGTTTATGAGAATAATCGATCATTTTCTGCTCCTACATTTTTTTTTCTTGCACTGTACAAACCTTATTTATTCATAGTAGCCAGTTTAATGATGGAATGCCCATTTCAACTGACATGAGTTGACACATGTCAAGATATCATTCGCTATGTCTGCATCACCATCATTATCAACTGTAGGCTCAAAATCAATTCCATGTTCTTTGTTCAACACTCCTCCGTATGTGGCAATCTCCTTGGCAAAAGTACTGCGAGGATTTATAATATCTCAAGACAGGCAAATGAGAGATTAGCCAATATCCTCTTGGGCAACCAATCATTCCTCCCTCCCGAGGATTTATAATATCTCAAGATATGCAAACATGGGTTGGATTCATGGGACAAATTGGCCAAGGATTAGCCATCGGCCTTGGACAAGTTTGGACCGTGACAGCGGGCTTGCACGCCACCGTTGGTGCTGGCCTGCCGCTGTGCGCCAACTGAGGCTAGCCTGCGGGGCTGGCCTGCGCCCCTCTGGCTGCCAGCGTGCCTGTGGTGGTTAGCTTGTCTTTGCACACTTGGTTGCCACCGCTCCTACGCGTTGCTAGAAGGTAGGTTAGGCACGCAGATTTGCCAGCCAGCGCAGGCTCCGGCCTGTAGGTGTTGCGTTTTCAATTCCACCATGCAAAAACTTTACAAACCACCCAATTACCACATAGATATATTGATATAATTTTTTGAGAGTTTTCCACAAAGTTTGTTTTGATTTTGGGTTATTTTCTATTCTTCATGATTTTCTCGGCTTTAAACATTGGAAAAATAAATAAAAAATTGCTTCCAGTGCCCAAATGTTTTTCTAAAATTTTCTATAAATACTTTGGGTTTTTGTTATCTTCTCTGCAAAATTTGAGCTTAAAATTCTAAAAATTGAATTTTTTAAAGGGAGTGTGCCACCTGGACATAGTGATGTTTCCTCCTGTTAGAGTTGGAGTTAGAGTGTGTTTGGTATTGAGATTGTTGTTATGGTTGTAGTTTTAAAAAAGTTGTTTTATAAAAAGTACTTTTAGTTGAGGTTGGTTTGAAAAAATATATGTTTGGTTAAAACTATGGTTGAAATTAAGGTTGAACAAAAAGTAATTTAATGTGTTTGGTTAAAAAAATGCTTTTCAAATTGAGGTTATAAAATAATTAAAAATATATATATTAATATTAATGATTTTTAATTTAAATATTGTAAATTTAACTACTGTTATTATATCATGAAATAAATAATATTGATATCAAATATTTTTTATTATTCCATTAAATTATATGCAATGTCATCATATACGAAATTTAATAATATATATATATATATATATATATATATATATATATAAACTGGTTTAAAGTTATTTTTCACTATTGTTAATGAAGAAAAATTTGACAAAAAAATGTTTTGCAACATTTATAAAAATTTGGTTGAACGGAATAGGATTGTGGTTAAAAAAATGATAAAATGAGTCTAATTTCGGGCATTCTTCTTTGTAAATATTAATCACAAAATTACAATTTGCAATACTATATTTTTTTGACAGTGGATGAGGCCGTTTGAATTGATTTGCTGGGAGAGGAGTAATTAATTATCCAACGGCTTTTTTTTTAGAAGTTTAAAATTTTAAAGAAAATGTCGGTGGATGACAAAAGTTGAGGTTGCTGCTAGTTAGCAGTAGGTATTGCCAGCTTTTTGCTAACCACAGGTTCGGCCACTATGGTGATGGGTCCCACCAATTTCAACCCATGTTTTAAACATAACCAAACAAATATATATTGCGGTTTGGCTGCACCTCAATTCCTGCCGCATTACCAAACAACCTCTTAATAAACTACTTTTGTCTATTATACTGGCTAGGGGTAGGCCTCCCAAGGACCTCCCATGCCCCAATGGTTCCGGTTGTCTTTCCGGCGACGGATGACAATTTTTCCAGCGACGTTGGCTCTCCCCACCAATCTTTGGGCTCTGGTGGAAGATTTTTGTAGGCGATTCGAAGGGGACCATACCCTATTCCTTGGCATACAGGGGGTTGCTTGGGTGATGTGCGGGCTTGGCGTTTGCCGTGGCATTGCTCCGGCAGGCCTCGACATCCCTTGGAATGGTGTGAGGCCCTTGTGAGTGTGGTGCTATGCTGCTGGTTCTTGTCCCATTACTCAGCGGAATGCCTTGCTGTTTGTCCCATTCAGTCATTCCTCGTTCCTCGTAAGCTCTTTGCTCGCATCTAAGCAATGCAGGCACAAACTTGGCCTGGTGTTTCCCTTTGACCATCGGGTTGGGGTTCGCTAGGCAGGTTCGTTGTCTTTTGTATGTGGTGATTCTTGAACAGCGGCCGGGCTGCTCGTGTTTGGCAGGCTTAGTGCTTTGGTGCATCGAACTGCCACACAACGATCCTCTTCAGTTGCTTCCCAAACGCCTTGGGTGCCTTGCGTTGTGGCTTGGTTCTTGTGTTGCCTACCAAGGAAATCATTCATATGTTTGTTTCAAAGATTAAGCTATGCATGTGTAAGTATGAACTAATTTAAATTATGAAATTATTAATGGCTCATTAAATCAATTATAGTTTGTTTGATGGTACTTGCTACTCGGATAACCATAGTAATTCTATAGCTAATACGTGTAACAAACCCCAACTTCTAGAAAGGATGCATTTATTAGATAAAAAGCTGATGCGAGATCTGCATGTTGCTCTAATGATTCATGATAACTTGACAGATCACACGGCCTTCGTGTTGGCAATGCATCATTTAAATTTCTACCTTGTCAACTTTCAATGGTAGTATAAAGGTTTACCATGGTGGCAACGAATGACGGAGAATTAGGGTTCGATTCTAGAGAGGAAGCCTAAGAAACGAGTACCACATCCAAGGAAAGCAGTAGGCGCACAAATTACCCACTCTTGACACGGGGAGGTAATGACAATAAGTAACAATATTGGGCTCATTAAGTCTGGTAATTGGAATGAATACATTCTAAATCCTTTAACGAGGATTCATTGGATGGTAAGTCTAGTGCTAGTAGCCGTGGTAATTCCAGCTCCAATAACGTATGTTTAAGTTGTTGTAGTTAAAAAACTTATTGTTGGACTTTGGGTTGGGTTGACCAGTCCATCTATGGTGTGCACTGGTTGCGTCGTCCCTTCTACCAACAATGCGCAACTAGCCGAGTCGTGCCTCTGGTGCTGTTACTTTGAAGAAATTAGAGTGCTCAAAACAAGTATATGCTTTGCATACATTTGTGACTAGCTTCTTAGAGGGACTATGGCCTTCTAGGCTAAGGAAGTTTAAAGCAATAACAGGTCTGTGATGCTGTCAGATGTTCTGGGCCGCATGCTCGCTACATTGATGTATTCAATGAGTCTATAGCTTTGGCTGACAGGCTCGAGTAATCTTTGAAATTGCATTGCGATGGGGACAAATCATTGCAACTGTTGGTCTTAAATGAGGAATTCCTAGCAAACACGAGTCATCAGCTTGCGTTTACTGCATCCATCGCTTGTCTCAAAGATTAAGCCATGCACGTGTAAGTATAACTAATTCAGGTTGTGAACTCCGAATGGCTCATTAAATTAGTTATAGTCTATTTTATGGTATTTGCTACTCGAATAACCTTAGTAATTCTAGAGCTAATATGTACAACAAAGCCTGATTTCTAAAAGGGATGCATTTATTAGATAAAAGGTCGGCACGGGTTCTACTCGTTGCTCTGATGATTCATGATAACTTGACAAATCGCACGGCCTTCGTGCCAGCAATACATGATTCAAATTTCTGTCCTATCAACTTTCAATGATAGTATAGAGGCCCACAGTAAAGGAAGGCAGTAGGTGCGCAAATTATCCAATCATGACACGATGAGATAGTGACAATAAATAACAATTCTGGGCTCATTGAGTGTGGTAATTGGAATAAGTGCAATCTAAATCGTTAACGAGGATCCATTGGAGGGCAAGTCTGGTGCTAGTAGCCATGGTAATTCCAGCTCTAATAGCATATTTAACTTGTTACAGTTAAAAAGCTCATAGTTGGACTTTAGGTTGGGTCTACTAGTCCACCTATGGTGTAGTCGTCTCATCCCTTTGATCAGTGATGCGCTCCTGGCCTTAACTACTTGAGTCATGCCTCCGGTGTTGTAACTTTGAAGAAATTAGAGTGTTTAAAGCAAGCCTACGCTCTGGATATATTAGCATTGTACAAGATCATAGGATTTCGATCCTATTATGTTGGCTTTCAAGATCAAAGTAATAATTAAGAGGGACAGTAGGGGGCATTCATATTTCATAGTCAAAGGTGAAATTCTTGGATTTATGAAAGACAATCAACTATGAAAGCCTTTGCCAATGATGTTTTTATTAATTAAGAATGAAATTTGGGGGGCTCGAAGACGATCGGATATTGTTCTAGTCTCAACCACAATTGATGTCGACCAAGGATAGACAAATGTTGCTTTTAGGACTCTGCTAGCACCTTATGAGAAATCAAAGTTTTTGGGCTATGGGCGAGAATGGTCGCAAGGATGAAACTTAAAGGAATTAATGGAAGGGCACCACCAGCAGTGGAGTCTACTGTAATGACCCGACTTTTTTATAGCCAAAATTGGTGGAATTTGTTTTTGTAAGTCGTTGGGTTCTCGATGCTTTTCACAATATCATTCTGTGAATTTATCAATACATTTCATTCATTAGCAAGGCACAACCTACATAGGATAAAGCACATCAACATCCCATAAAAAGTGACAATACACATTCTCGTAACGATGTTTACGGTTTATCGTAGCAGAATTCATCTCTTAGTGTAGTGCAATACCCTTGGGATTTCACAATACATCATTCTCATTAAAGAGAATATCATATGCATCCATTCACCACATCATGTTTACAAGGCACTCTGTGAATTTATCAATACATTTCATTCATTAACAAGGCACAACTCACATAAGGTAAAGTAAATCAACATCCCATAAAAAGTGACAATACACATTCTTGCAACGATGTTTAAGGTTTATCGTAGTAGAATTCATCTCTTAGTGTAGTGCAATACCCTTGGGATTTCACAATACATCATTCTCATTAAAGAGAATATCATATGCATCCATTCACCACATCATGTTTACAAGATCATACTTTCGCATTCATATTCCATTATAATTTTCGATACAACTCTTTACAAAAGTGTCGAATGACAAACATTCAACTAGTTCACTCGTTCTTATCAAACACATAACACCTAAATCAAACTCGTCATCCATCTAGGATGCCATTAGCCAAAACTAATCACAAAATCAAACTTGTCATCTCTTACGGATACCATTAGCCAAAGTCAATCATCATAATCAACTCGGCCATCCATCTAGGACACCATTAGCCAAAACTAATCATCAATCACAACCCGATCATCCATCTCGGATGCCATTAGCCAAAGCTAATCATCAAACACAGCTCGATCGGCCTTCTAGGATATCATTAGCCGAAGCTAATCAACAATCATAGCTCAATCATCATTCTCGGATGCCATTAGCCGAAGCTAATCATCAATCACAGCCCGGTCATCCATCTCGGATGTTATTAGCCGAAGCTAATCATCAATCACAGCCTGGTCATCCATTTCGAATGCCATTAGCCGAAGTTAATCATCAAACATAGCCCGCTCATCCTTTTAGGATGCCATTAGTCGAAGCTAATCATCAATCATAGCCTGGTCATCCATCTCAGATGCCATTAGCCGAAGCTAATCATCAATCTCAACCTGGTCATCCTTCTAGATAGCATTAATCGAAGCTAATCAACAACTGAATCAACACCTCATAATTGATTTAACATTCAACAACAACTCAACCCACATTCCATAATCGATTTAACACTTGTTAACAACTCAATCAATATTTTATAGTCTGTTTAATGTTTGTCAATAAAGCAATAATATATCATCCTCAAACAAATCATTTCAGAACAATAACATTTTCATCAACAACTCAATCAACATTTCATAGTCGGTTTAATATTCTTCAACAACGCAATAATATATCGTCTTCAAACAAGTCATTTCAGAACATTAACATTTTCATCAACAACTCAATCAACATTTCATGGTCGGTTTAATATTCATCACTACGCAATAATATATGATCCTTAAACAAGTCATTTCAGAACAATAACATTTTCATCAACAACTCAATAAACATTTCATGGTCGGTTTAAAATTCATCACAATGCAATAATATATCATCCTCAAACAGTAGTCGGTTTAATATTCGTCAACAATGCAATAATATATCATCCTTAAACAAGTCATTTTAGAACAATAACATTTTCATCAACAACTCAATCAACATTTCATGGTCGGTTTAATATTCATCACGACGCAATAATATATCATCCTCAAACAAGTCATTTCAGAACAATAACATTTTCATCAACAACTCAATCAACATTACATAGTCGGTTTAATATTCGTTAACAATGCAATAATATATCATCCTTAAACAAGTCATTTTAGAACAATAACATTTTCATCAACAACTCAATCAACATTTCATGGTTGGTTTAATATTCATCATGACGCAATAATATATCATCCTCAAACAAGTCATTTCAGAACAATAACATTTTCATCAACAACTCAATCAACATTACATAATAGGTTTAATATTCGTCAACAACACAATAACATATCGTCCTTAAACAAGTCATTTCAGAACATTAACATTTTCATCAACAACTCAATCAACATTTCATTTAATATTCATCAACAATGCAATAATATATCATCCTCAAACAGTCATTTTAGAACATTAACATTATACAAGAAAAAGGTGGAAACCACCTACCTGTTCCTCCCTGGGGTATCCTTACCCGGTTGAAGGTTTATCCCGGTCGCATCACCTAAGACATCAATGGTCACAAATAAGCACATTTGCATTCTGAAATCACATGACTCATCACCATACCTATTTCAAGAATCTAGATGTTCACTTTCAAGTGTTCCATATTTTAGACATTCATACAATGAAATTGTTACAAGCTTTTAAGTCATTTCTAACATGCGAGTCTATCACAGAAAATCGATAGCGAAAATTGATTCGCTGGCGACATAGAATTCAATAGTGAAAACTGAGTTGCTACAGACAACACAATTCGGCAGCGAAAACCGATTCGCTACACACAACACAATTCGACAGTGATAACAGATTCGCTGCAGACACCACAATTTGGCAGCAAAAACCAATTCGCTGCAGACAACACAATTCGACATAAATCGCTAGCGCATATAGGCTTCAGCTTACTTGGAAACCATTGATGAAATTTGAGTCGTTGTCGACTCAGAAATTGTCAATGCAACACATTTCTACGGCTGATGTTGACATCATCAGCATGCACAACCTAGTGCTGGCTAAAAAGTCATTGATGAAAACTGAGTTGTTGCTGACCCAAAATCATCAATGCGACATATTTCTATGGTTGATGCTGAAATCATTAACAAAATCTATGTTGCTGCCGATTCAGAAATTGGCAGTGATGATTAAGTCATTTATGGTCTTACACTTACCTACACCTGCATATTATCATATTTCTCACAAGTATAATCACAATCACAATTCACAATCGCACATGTCCATTCATCAAACAAACAAAATCGAAGCATTATATAGTGTAATTCATGTTTCAGCTGCAGCATGCTTCCAAGGTTTATTAATAACACAATTTGTAGAATATGTAGAATTTACATCATTAACATATGTACAATTTTTGTTTCAGTTTCATATGATCAAACAACTCTAACAAGGTCATCATCTTTGCATTTTATCTCTTTAACTCATATTCTGTCCAGCCCCCACTATGGCCGGCCATCCCTTCAAATTTATGCATTCAAAATTGTTCCTTTCCTTTGTTAAGTGTTCTGGAATTAGGTCCCCCTATTCAGCCTCGTTTTTATCCCTCTTTCTAATCTAGATTCCTTAACAGCTGGTGTAAGAATCTTAGGCCATTTGCTTAGGGTTTTATTCTTCCTTTTCAGTCCCAAAGTCATAAGAACAACGGAGAAGGGTTCTGGTTCATACCTCACGATTTTCAATAGCTTTAGGAAGGGATTTGGTGGTCTATTCATCTTTTTATGTCCAACATCTTCCTTCTTTCACCTGCTGTCCATCCAGCCCTTTAGGTTCTTTTTTCTCCCTTTTTCTCCTTGTCCAAACTGTGAGGTATCCTTCAGTTAAGAGATGAAATGAGTCTTACATCATGTTTTTTTTACAAGTTCCAAGTGTAGTTTCAGAGGAATCTCTTTCTTTTTCTATCCGGTTTTCTCTTCTTCTTTTCTTCTGCAGCTTAGCCAACTTGCAACACCCTTCCTTTTTCCGTGATTTTAGTCACTAACCTCACTCTCTAGGTCTCCTTTAGCTCACATATTTAATGGAGGGGGCATGCAGCTGGATTGGGTCTCATTTTCTGTGGAGAAAAGGTAGAGGAGCAAGAGCATGCAGCTGGACACATGCAGCTGCTGCAGCTGGTCTTTAGGAAAAGGAAGGGTCACCCTTTCTCTCTCCTTGTATTTATAGCTCCTATAAGTGTGCTAGGGGTGTTTGGCGGTTGTTCTACCTTATCCTTGTCCCTCATTAAGTTATCCCAGAACCTGTTTTGTCCCCTTCCTAAGGCCTCTCAAGAGTAAACCGATTTGGTCCTCTTAATTTTGTTTACCTTTTGTTCAAGTTTCTGTTGTGATTTACATTTTTTTTCTCCAAAGTTAGTCGGGTTTTACAAAATGCATGGATTTTTCAGTGCACCCAGCCATAGTTGACTCAGAAATCAGCATCAAAAAATGTGTTGCTACCGATGTAGAAATCGACAGCGACGATGGAGTTGTTTTTTGCTTTACTTTTTTTTTGTTGGTTGTTTACATTTTGTCCTCCTAATATAAATTTCATTGTTGAAATTATAGGGACTCGTATTGATAGTGCCTCCAAATTCTCAAAGTAATTACCACAATAATCAACTCCAGGTCATGTATCAAGTAATTCTCTACGTGATTTTTTAACTATCTTGACGCATAAGTGATCACTTCCCCATGTTACATCAATCATACCCAAGTCCTTTCTTGGAGGCATCATTACTAATTACAAAACCTTTGGTATTTGGAACGTAACAGTTTTAGTATAGCAATCCATCTGGCCTTGTACTTACTCAGCTAACATGCCTAGGATTATATCGAAATCATGTAATTCTAAGGGCATCAGGTTTACTTCTATTTTATACCCAATTTCTTATCGGAGTTCCAATTATGAACCTCTTTTTCTATTATTTAGGGGTACTTCTTCGGTTCGATTTAGTACCCGCTCTTCTTCAACTTCTGCGGTTCTTCCTCGCAAGGACTTAGATGCTTTTGCTAGAGCATGGAAAACAATATCATCCAATGGATCCTTATCCTGCCAATCTTAGGCACTTCAGCCTCTACTCCTCCTTTTTATGGAGGGTGGCTCGGTTCGTGCCCCTTGTCAAGTGCGCACCATCCTAAAATAGATCACAACAACATTATTTTCATCAATCCTCAGGATCCAAACCAGCCACTCTGATACCAACTGTAACGACTCGACTTCATAGCCAAAATCGATGGAATTTTTTTTTTGTAAGTCATTGGGTTCTCGATGCTTTTCACAATATCATTCTGTGAATTTATCAGTACATTTCATTCATTAAAAAGGCACAACCCATATAGGGTAAAGTAAATCAACATCCTATAAAAAGTGACAATACACATTCTCGCAATGGTGTTTAGGGTTTATCGTAACAGAATTCATCTTTTAGTGTAGTGCAATACCCTTGGGATTTCACAATACATCATTCTCATTAAAGAGAATATCATATGCATCCATTCACCACATCATGTTTACAAGATCATACTTTCGCATTCATATTCCATTATAATTTTCGATACAACTCTTTACAAAAGTGTTGAATGACAAATATTCAACTAGTTTGCTCGTTCTTATCAAACACATAACACCTGAAACATATTATTACGTAGCACCTTTCAAAGTATGTGAACCTGTGGAATGACTTTCCGACATACCTTGATTATGTGATGTCCCTGTTCCAAAACAACATGGATACATGAATTGTAAATAATCTAAACGTAATAATAAACTACTAGAAGGACATTATCATTACATTTCGTTATCAACTGAAGATAAGTACATTCTTTCATTTTCTTCTCATGTGCATTGTATAATCATTATTATTGTGCTAAATGTATTATTCTCACTCATATGCCCCAACCTCTCCATAGAAGTGGTGGAGCTGAAGTTTAATCATCGGACGAGATTAAATTACCTGACTTTAACCTGGTTATCCACCTTAGCCGAAGCCAACATCTAGACTCAGTCATTTGTCTCGGATGCCATTAGCTAAAACTAATCACAAAATCAAACGCGTCATCTCTTACGGATACCATTAACCGAAGCCAATCATCATAATCACCTCGGCCATCCATCTAGGATGCCATTAGCCAAAACTAATCATCAAATATAGCTCGATCATCCTTCTAGGATGTCATTAGCCGAAGCTAATCATCAATTACAACCTGGTCATCCTTTTTGGATGCCATTAACCAAAGCTAATAATTAATCATAGCCCGATCATCCATCTCATATGCCATTAGCCGAAGCTAATAATAAAAAATAGTCCAGTTATCCATTTTGGATGCCATTAGCCAAAGTTAACCATCAAACACAGCTCGGTCATCCTTCTAGGATGCCATTAGCCGAAGCTAATCATCAATCAGTGACATATTTTGTGCTGTTGATTTCTAGATCGGTAGCGACACAATTTCTACTACTAATTTCTGGATCAGAGCGACATAGTTTCTGCTATCGATTTCTGAATCGATAGTGACATATTTTTTCTATTGATTTCTAAATCAATAGCAACACTGTAAAACTCAAAAAAAATTAGTGTTGGATTGGCCTACCCTAGGGGAGAATTGGAATAGGAACCAACCTAGGATAACTCAAAAGAGGGATAAGAACCAAAGATATCCAACACCCAAACAGCCCCCTCTCATTTAAGAGGGGGTATAAATGCAAGGAAAGAGGGAGGGTGACCTTTCCTCTTCCCCAAATGGGTGGCCAGCAGCCTAAAACCTAAGAGAAAGAGGAGCCTAGAGGTCAGCTGGACAACAAGAGAGGGAAGGAAGAAAACCAAAAAGGAGAGGGAGAGTAGGCCACCCTAACCTGCATTAAACTTGTTAAATTCATGAGGTATGAACCTAATTCCATAACATTTAACAGAGGAAATGTACAATATTGAATGCAAAAAAAACTTAGAGAGGTGGGTGGCCATGGTGAGGGCTGGACATAACATAGATTAAAGGGATAAAATGCAAAGATGATGATCTTGTTAGAGTTGCTTAATTATGTGAAACAAAAACAAAATTATATATGTGTTAATGTCATGAATTCTACATATGTGGTTGAAGAACTTGTATGAAAATGTGCTAGTGGATGTTAAGTGCAAAAAATATGTGTTTGTAACCTTGAAAGCATGCTACAACTGAAACAGGAATGTAACGACAAATAATGTGTTGGAATTGAATTTGCATGTGTTCATGCTAAAATTGTATGATTCTGCTGGATCCAAAGAACGAATTATGGTGTCGGCAGCGAATCGGTTTTGTTGCCAAATTGTGTTTTCTGCAGTGAATTAGTTTTCGCTGTCGAATGGTGGTGGCTGCAGCAAATCAGGTTTCGCTTCCGAATGGTGTCGCCTGCAGCAAATCAGTTTTTTATGCTAAATTGTGTTGTCTGCAGTGAATTAGCGTTCGCTATGAAAAATTAGCATTCGCTACCGAAATTGTATGGTCTGCAGCAGTGTTGCCTACAACGAATCAGTTTTCGCTGCCGAAATTGTGTGGTCTTCAGCGGTGTTGCTTGCAGCAAATAAGTTTACGCTACCAAATTGTGTTGTCTGCAGCGAATGAGTTTTCGCTGCTGAATGGTGTTGCCTGCAGCGAATCAGTTTTTGCAGTTAAATAGTGTTGTTTGTAGCGAATTAGTGTTTGCTGCCGAAATGGTGTTCTCTATAGTGAATCAGAGTTCGCTGTTGAAATTGTATTGTTTGTAGCGAAGAAGTATTCGCTACTGAAATCATATTGGCTACAGTGAATCAGGTTTTGTTGCCAAATGGTGTTGTCTTCAATGAATCAGGTTTTGTTGCCAAATGCTGTTGTCTTCAATGAATCAGTTTTCGTTGTCGAATTGTGTTGTCCACAACGAATTAACATTCAGTGCAAAAATTGTGTTGTTTGTAGCGAGTGAGCATTCGCTGCCTAAATTGTGTTGTCCACAACGAATCAACATTCGTTGTCGAACTGGTGTTGTCGGCAACGAATGAGCGTTCACTGTAAAAATTGTGTTGTCCACAGCGAATTAACATTCGCTGCCGAAATGGTGTTGTTTGCAGCGAAGCAGTTTTCAGTGCTAAATTGTGTTGGCTGTAGCGAATTAGTTTTCGCTGTCAAAATTGTGTTCGCTACCGAAATGGTGTTGTCTCCAGCGAATCAGTGTTCGCTATCAAAATTGTGTTGTCTGCAGGAAAGTAGTGTTCGCTGTAAAAATTGTGTTTGCTACAACAAAGCAGTGTTCGCTGCCAAAATGGTGTTGTCTGCAGCGAATCAGAGTTCGCTCCCGAAATCGTGTTTTCTGTAGCAAAGCAGTGTTTGCTGCTAAAATTGTGTTGGCTGCAGCGAATTAGGTTTTGCTGCCAAATGGTGTTGCCTACAGTGAATCATTTTTTCGCTGTTGAATTGTGTTATCCGCAACGAATTAACATTCACTACAAAAATTGTGTTGTCTGTAGCGAAGGAGCATTCGCTGCCTAAATTGTGTTGTCCGCAGCGAATCAACATTCGCTGTTGAAATGGTGTTGTCAGCAACGAATGAGCGTTCGCTGCAAAAATTATGTTGTCCGTAGTGAATCAACATTCGCTGTCAAAATGGTGTTGTCTGCAGCGAAGCAGTTTTCGGTGCCGAATTGTGTTGGCTACAGCGAATCAGTTTTCACTTTCAAAATTGTGTTCCCTACAGCGAAGCAGTGTTTGCTACCGAAAGTCTGTTGTCTGCAGGGAATCAGTGTTCGCTGCCAAAATGGTGTTGTCTCCAACGAATCAGATTTCACTGTCAAAATTGTATTGTCTGCAACGAAGTAGTGTTCGTTGTCAAAATTGTGTTGTGTGCAATGAATCAAAGTTCGCTGCTGAAATTGTGTTGTCTACAGCGAATCAAAGTTCGCTGCCGAAATTATGTTGTCTGCAGCGAATTAGTGTTTGATGTTGAAATTATGTTGTCTATAGTGAATCACTATTCGCTGCCAAAATTGTGTTGTCTGTAGCGAATTAGCGTTTCCTATCAAAATGGTGTTATCTACAACGAATCAGTGTTTGCTGTTGAATTTCTATTGTCAGCCGCGAATCAGTTTTCGCTGACGATTATGGGTCACTAGCGAACCAGTTTTGGCTAACTAAATTCTGTAGCAGATTTAATTATCTAAAATGGCCCGGTTATTAAGATGATTGTTTTATGTGATTGTAATATGTGGAACAATGGAACATGAACTTGTGTATGCTTAAGCATGTGAAGTGATGAGTTGAGTGTGATTATTGAATACAAATGTATTGAATTGTGGCCATTGATGTTTTAAGTGGTGCATCTGGGATCACACCTTCGTCAAGAGAAGGACACCCTGCGGGTGGAACAAGTAGGTGATTTATTACGAAGAATCTACCATTGTATTATACTGAATGTTAATTGTCATGATTAGTTGTATGCGTATTACGAAATATCTATCATTGTATTATACTGAATGTTAATTGTCACGAATGGTTGTAAGAGTATTACAAAGGATTTGTCGTTGTATTATGTTGAAGGTTCTTTGTCACGAATGTTTATATGAGTATTGCGAAGGATCTATTATTATGCTATACCTAGTGCTACATTGTTTGGAATTTTTCTATGATTATTATGAGGGATCTATTGTTGTATTGTATTGAACATTAACTGTTATGAATGGTTGGATGAGTAATATGAAGGGTCTATTGTTGTGTTCTACTAAATGCTAAACAGTTATGGAATGTTTTTTTTTTGTATATTATAGAGTATTTATTATCGTGTTTATTGAATGTTAAACTATTACAAAACGTTTGTACGAGTATTACAAAGGGTCTACTATTATGTTATAGTGAGTGTCAAATTGTTATGAATCATTTGAATGAGCATTTCAAATGATATATTATCATGTTATAGTGATTTCATAAACCAGCTCTGGAACATTTTATTGATAAATGATTAGCTTTGGCTAATGGCATCTTAAGTGGATGACCAAGATTGAGAAATGATTAGCTTCGGCCAATGCATCCTAAGTGGATGCCCATGATTGACAAATAATTATCTCTGGCTAATGGCATCCTAAGTGGATGACCGAGACTGACAAATGTTTAGCTTTGGCTAATAGCATCCTAAGTGGATGATTGGGATGCATAAATGATTAGCTTCGGCTAATGGCATCCTAAGTGGATCACCGGGACTAACAAATAATTAGCTTCGGCTAATGGCATCCTAAGAGGATTGTTGGATTTTAGAGTTATGAGTTAGTTTCAAGAATTGATGCGCTTATGGGTACTATGTTTTGTATATACCAAGCATATGAAAGAACTATGATTTTTATGCTTTAAACAGAGAATAACGTTAGTTCGGTTAACAGTAATCGAGATGGATGATCGGGTTTGAGTATTGTAATTAGCCTCGGTAATTGATGAATTATTAAGGGTGGTATTTACATAAATAAGGAGCAATGAAATAATTATGCTCTTTAGATCCATGAATGAAATGTGATGTTAATATTTCTTTATTATGTTTTTAAATTACCTATAATGCTTGAAATTACCTTGTGTTGTAACAGGGACATCATACCAACATGGTGCGTAAGGAAATCCGCTTTGCAGCTTATACATTTTGGAAAGAACCATATATTTGCATGTTATGAGTAATATAAGTTCTGTGTGAACAAATGTATTAATCGCTCAAGTAGTTGTCTGACCCCTTTTGTAAAGACTTGTAACGTAAAAATTGAAATGGAACACGAATATGTATGTGCGAACATGTAGATATGATGTGTATGAATATACGTATGTGGTATTCTTCTTATGAGGATATTATGTTGTGAAATTACATGAGGTCAGGGTAACGAAAGTACTAGTTGTGTAACTTGCCGT
>Ga0325404_1003842_pt1 | contig 16039 bp, 4 predicted proteins | sample PopdelMetagenome_18_FD_205664 | JGI IMG/M metagenome (GOLD analysis project Ga0325404, IMG submission 205664) | Populus deltoides microbial communities from Bellville, Georgia, United States - Xylem-Control-R1 | ecosystem: Host-associated > Plants > Phyllosphere > Stem > Wood/Secondary xylem... | reverse complement strand
AACAGTATTATTGTTATATTTTTAATACATTTGTGTCAAAATTATCAATTCATTATTTTATGTTATTAAAAATTGATTTTAAGATGATGATAAGCTCTTGTTTTAAAAAAGCTCATGATAAAAAATTATTTTGCCAAACAAAAGAAGAGAAGGAATGCATTAATAAGGGAAAGAGATTTTAATTAAAGAGATACTTTTTTTTTAGATGTTTTTCAAATTGTTAGAATTATTTTTTTATCTTTATTTTGATTATTTATAGTTTCTATACCATAAACAACTAAAGAAAGATATACTTTTTTGTTAAGAAAATTGTATTAATAAAGAAGAAAATTTATACTAACAATTATATTTTTCTACAAATTTTAAATCATTATATTTATGAAAAAAAACCATTTTTATTATAACGTAATTAAATAAATAAAAAACTTGATTGAACTCTTCACATCACCAAATCGACAAATCAAATATTTTTATATGCATCTATCTTTAAACTTTTTACTTTTGTTTTTTTTATTAAAGTCAGCAACTTCTTTTACAATTATTAGTTCATATAATTTTGCTTTATTTCATTAAATGAACACATCAATTTTCTAATTTTCAATTTTCTCTTTCATTAAAAATAATTTGGCTAGTAAAACCCACAGCTAGGAAGGCAGTATTTGAGACATATAGGGTGTGGTGTAGCTATAAGATAATTAATATGCAAATAAGCTACTAGAAAGTATTGCAGATATGATCAGAGAAAATAGAAATAAGTGCCTTTACATGTACAAACAAACCTGAGGAAATGAAGTTAAAGCACTGGTAGATTGTATAAAGCATAAATTCACTTCTATTGATAAGTAAAAGAACTATGAAATTTAGTGCGTTCGTTGGCCTACTCATATCATGTAACGTCTATACAATCAAAAGGTTACAAGGTATTGTAGAATGTTACATTTTGATACCTGAACTTCAATATGCTTTCTATGGAACACTTCGATGATACGAGGTTGATACTGCAACAGCCCCCAAGCAACTTCTCATCTACAACCGCAAAAAAAGCTCGAAAGTTGAGCGATGATTTATACAGTGCATAGTTGATTGCCACTGCCCTAAACCAAAAAACAATGCCTACAATAACTGAAACCCCAGAGGCAAGGAGAGGAACTATATTTTCTGAAAAAAGATACGAGGAGAATCCAGCACTAGATTCAAGTTTTGTTGGTAATTTTATCCCAAAAAATGAAGCAGTAAACCTCATGGCTGCATAAAGGTTGAAATTGTAAGGGCAGTGCTGAAGAAATTCTACTTCCTTCCAACATAAGCTGCTAATTTAGACAAGTCCGGAATCCAAAATGATAGCTCAGAAGACCCAGTAGCAAACATAAGACTTCCAGGTGCCCATTTTATGACATGAGGCTCAGTTTCATATGTCACCCAACTCGCAACCTACACAGACAAAGAAAAGAGATCACTATGTCTGATGTAAATCAGGGAACAAATTGAAAATATGTAAGAGAATAATGGTTATTGTACTTCTTTCCCACTCCTTACACTCCAAGCATGCACTCGGCCATCACCTGAACCTGTCAAAATATCAGAACCATAAAAGTAAAGTTAGCAAGGAGTCACAAGGGGGAAGACTTGCCTCTTAAAACAGGTGAATTCTAGGTTTGATGTCAGATAAATTTTCTAGCAAATCTTATAGCAGTGTTTAAAAAAGCCAGCTGATCTATAATATTTACATTATTTAACCCAACCCAACCCAACTCATTAAAATCAGATAATATAAATATTACAGATGATAGTGGATCAAAAAACCTAAAAAATAGATATCACTGGTCAGGTGGCAGATTGGGATTTTTAGAACCAAATCAACCTGACACAACCTGTATGCTCACTAACAGTGTAACACTATATTCTAGAAAGTCTTTGGTATAAATATTTTTTCTCTCAATTTTTTTTTTTTTTGTTGTTGTTCAGAACTTAATTTGTTGTTACATGTTCCGTACTTTTTTTTACAATTGATTCTTCCATTTTAGTCAATTGATTAGTAAGCCTAAATTATTTGTTATAGTTTATAACAACTTTTGAGCTAATTTATTCAGCCCAAATCTTAGTTCTAATTAAGCCCAACCTTTAGATATTTGTAGTATCCATAAAAAATCTAGCCCAACCAGATATATCCAACACGCTCGGGTCCAAAAAAAAAATTGAATGGATCGGGTTTACAATTTGTAAAATATCAAAAGTTAGGTTCGATAAAATTATGAGCTCAAACCCGACCCAACTATATCCATGAACACTTCTAAAATTTTCTATTTCTGATGGTTCAGCCCATGTGCAGGATTGATCCCATTGAATAATAATTTTACACACAGAACCACTGTGAAGCTCTTCATTCCAAGCATGTAAATCTGAGGTACCAACTAACTGAAAAAAGATTTAAATTAGTGTCACCTCAACTCCAAAAGAACTGGTGGCAGATGCAATACCTGATACAACGAACTTTCCTTCAGGACTGAAAGATGCCTCTAATGTGGAATTGATTGAAACTGGTTTCACATTGTATGTAGATAACTAATACAACAGCGAATATGGAAGGTCAGCAAATATGTAGATAACTGATTCATTGAACTGTTCATGAATCATCATCCAAAATCTTCATCATTTAATAAGAAAAGGAAAATGTATTAAAAAAACTCAAATTCAGACTCACAAGTGTTCCACGGAATGAATCAAGTACATGAATATGCCCATCCATGGTAGTCAAGAGCATTAGTCTTCCATCATTGCTGAACTTTACCGCATTTGCATCAGATACATCTCCTCCAACAGAAAAGATGTCAAAAGGACCCTGAAACAAATAAATCCTTGCTAAATAGTTGTGAAGTTACTTATGCAACAGCTAATCCACTTTACATGTTTTCATGCATAAACACTAACCTTTTCATACTTGCGAGAATCAAACATTCTAATGTATCCTCCAAATGCAATTGCAAAGACTATCCCTTGATCATCATATGCTGCAGCAGGCCTTCCTTGTACACGTAAAAGACCCTACAGCATAGACAAGGAATCAGAATACAAGATGAATAGAGAGAGCACCTTTCTCTAAGCAAGCATCTATATTCCAACTTGTCAACCTGGCACTTTTCAGCTCGTTGATCCCAAAGCAAAACAGTTCGATCGAGAGAACCGGAGATAAAGCATTCTTTGCGAGAGCACAAACTTAGCGAGACAACCCTTAGAAAAACAACATGAAATGTGACTTCATGATACAGATATGTCCAGTAGAAGCAATCACTAGGGAGTGAAATAAATGCCATCGATATTGGAAACCTTACCTGTCATGGTGACCTTTAAAATACCGCAAATACTTGTTATCGTTCAACGAGAGAAGTCGCAGAGATTCTGCATCCATAATATATGCATGGTATTAAATACAGCATGATAAAGCAAGCATAAATCCATGATCTAGCCTTGAAAAATAAATAAATTATCAAAAAGATATTATAAAAATGCAGTTGTGGCTAACGTACCATCCCATCCATTTTTTGAGGAGTATAAAACAGTTGTAGGATCAGATGTGAAGCAAACCAGATCAACCCCATACTTTTTGCTATTAATTGCCTTCAAGCATCTGCAGTTAAACATGTTGTCTCCATAATTCATGCCAATAAGAAAACATGGTCCAACAACCACCATAAAATAAGAACAAGAAAATATCAATCTGTTATGAACAAGATATGCCGCTTCCCTTAAATAATTACATCCATACTTCTATGATGACATAAAAATTCAACAAATCTATTGCTCAAGCAGCTCCAATAACATAAAAGAGTTGCAAAACTGCCATCTATAGCATTAAAACCAAGCAAATAGTAAAAAATCCCCTTTAAATTCTTATCAAACTTTCTTCTTGAATCTCTCATTCACAAAGAGTCAAATAGACAGAAGATTAGCATTTTCAACCCAGTTTTGCAATCATTATAATTCCCAGCAACCAAAATGATTTACTATATAAAAATGATATACAGTAACTCAACCTGAAAACATAACAAAAAAACAAATCCGAGCAAATGCTTTTGCTTACCGAAGTTAAATCACACACTTCGCTAACACAACTACCTACAGCATAGAATTTCCGAAATATAACAATAATTTCTTCAAATACGTAAAATTTTCAAAAACATCCCTCTTTGCCCACCATCTGCTCTGAAGACAGGCATAACAAAATCACTCTAACATGACTAATATCCACCAAGATGTTATCAAATATTAATAGCTTAAGCTATAAGCTTGCAGGAAAAGAAAGCTTACGCGGCGCCGGCAACATCGTAAAGTCGAATAGATTCATCGTCACTAGCAGTTACTAGATAACTTGATGTCTTATGAAAATCCATGGAACTAATTCTTCCGTTCTGTGACCAATAATGAAACAAAAAGTGAGTAATACTGAAAAACTGAAAGAATTATCAAATGGGGTGTTTTAAAAATGAAACAAACATACATAATCTCTAAAAACCATGCCAGTTTCCATGCTTTGAAGAATTTCTTCTGTTAGTTCTAATGATACTTTCTCTTCTCTCTCTTGTTGCGTCCCTAAGTTTTTTTAACAAAAAAAAAACAAAATCAGTGATTTAAGAAAATAAGCATAAAGAAACGAGTGACGATGAGATTAGGAAGAAGATAAAATTGAATACGTACCAACCATTGTTAATGAATTTTAACTGGTAAATTTGAGATTTTGAACAAGAAGATGTGTAAAGCTTCGATGAACAGGCAGAGCTTCTGTATTCTTACCTGCTGGGTTTTAATTTTGGCGTTTTGTAGGTACTCTTTATGGGGAAGTATGGGGCCCGGGCTTGTATTGCCGGACCGGCCCAACTTGTTCGATTGAAATTATGGCGTCCCGATTAGCAATTGAGGACTTTGTTTTTGTGAAAATACTGTGACTAAGCATAAGAAACGAGTTTCCTTTCCAGTTTTTTCCTTTCCTACTCTCCTCTTCTCCTCTCTTGGTAGTGTAAATGGTTTGCATTTGGGCTTAGAACATGGGCTTTGTATCAAGACCAGTCCATGTAGATTGGAATAGCAAGATTTCATGTCTCAATTGTATATCTAAAAAGCCCACATGGATTGGGTGGTTTGGGGAACTTTTTGGACCAAGAGCAGGAAAAGTGTTCCTCCTTTCTATTAATCATGATTCGAAGTTCTATAAATATATGTGTGGATGTGAAGATTACAAAATTGATATGATGGCCACAAGATTTAAACATATATTTCTTTATATAGAAAGGCATAGTTATTTGGGAGTTGCCTCGATGATGTAAAATACATAAAATATGGGTCGTGGATGGAGTGAGTTGATCTATAAATTGATAAGTTAATTTAAATAATGATTTAAAAAAACACAACACTAAAAAAGCGTTTGGGAACGCGATGTTCTCAAAAAATTTAATTTTTTTTTTTGCTAAAATTTAATATGATTTGTACGTTTTGGATCATTTTGATGTGCTGATGTCAAAAATAATTTTTAAAAAATGAAAAAACATCATTAGCATGCATTTTGGCACGAAAAGTTATTTGAAAAGCATCCGCAACCACACTGCCAAACACGCTCTAAAACAATAGTGTTTTAAGGGTTTAAAAAAACTAAAAAAAAATCCTCTTAAAAAACAAAAACAAAACTAATTATAAGTAAAATTAGATCTAGTTAGATTCCAAGTTAATGAATTAAGGTTAATTTATCAAGTCAAATAAATATCTCGAAAGCTAGTCGAGGCAAAACAATCAATCATTGTTATATTCATAGCAAAGGGGATATTTTTGTTTTGATGGATTCTTGGAACAAATTTTTTTTATTATAAGTACACTAATTACAAAAGTAAACCAAGAGGTGTGAGAAAAACATTATGTATCTACTCGTGTATCGTTATAGATTATAACCATATTTTTTCATTTTTTATGTATAAGATGTTTTTCTTTTCTTCTAGGTTTATGTAACACTCGTATTTTCTCGTTAAAATTTTCATCCACGCTAACTATTTATAATTTTTTTTTAAATACAAATATTCTTTTTGTATAAAATAGAGTAGCTTAATGACTCTAAGAAATGGATGTTCTTGAAGGAATTTGCATGTGACATTCACAAAATAAATCATATTAAACATTTGCATCATCCTAATTACTAACGTTTAATAATTATATGATCAAAACCAATTTCATCATTTTTTTTATTTAAGAATGTTGATTTTATATCAATTTTCAACATTTTTTATTTTTCATTATTTCCTGATAAATTTTCTTATCATAATTTTATTCATCACCTTATCATCCTTGCATCATGATAATTGTTTCATTCATAATCTAGTTTAACTTGTCACTATACGATTTATTTCTTACAACTTTAAAATTGATTGGTCTCATTCAAACACTTTCTTTCATCCAATGTTTGAGGTTATTTCATAACTCTTTTCCACTTTATGAATATATTCAATTTATATTAATATTATTATTTTACAACTCATGGATTTTACCTCCAATTTATTTCCTCAACACATATAAATCATATTATCCTTTTCTCTTAACTACCTTTAATACATATCATAACTCATTTCATAAGTATATCTAATTCATATTGTTATTTAATTCACAACATATTTAATTCATGTCGTCTTTTTGCTTCCCTAATATTTATTTCATCTATGATATATTGTACTTCAATCCATATAACACGCTTGTTATGTTGAGAAATTTTCTCGATTCATTATTCATTCCACTTATTTCATATCCATTTCTATTATTTATAATTTATCACATAACCTTTCATTACTTTTATACTTGCAAGACGTGCTTAAATCATCTTTATTTTCCGTCAAACTTTGTCGATAGGGCTAATTAAATACACAGTCATTGACCTGTCAACACAACCAAACTCATATATACCTTACTACATTACATGTTACTATAAATACCAATTACATGATTTACTACTTGGCATAATGTTGTGAATTACGTGAAAATTTATTTAATGCTAAATATAATTAGCTTTATACACAGTGAATATTTTCTATTATCTCTTCTATATATTTATCACATCAATTACTAAATAGTTAATTTATTATTTTACCCATAACCTTACAAATCAATACAATTAATACAATTTAAGGACATAACAATGTTCTCTCTAGCCCAAACTAGGCATTTGTTCCATTACTAAATTAACTGGTTTTTCTAAGTGTATTTATTAGGGCATTAGTCTCATTAATCAGGGTAACTAGTTTCTCCAATTACCCATTAACTAGGGCACTAATCTCATTAACTAGATAACTAGTTTTTTCGATAGCTCATTAACCAGGGCACTAGTCTCATTAACCATCTATCTCTCAACTTTTTCTTAATTTCTTCCTCTATCTCTTTCTCTTCTTCACCTTCTCCCTCTTTCTCTTCCTCTTAAGTACGATTTCTCTCCAAAATATGGTATCTTTTCTTTTTTTTACCTTATTTATATGAAAAAAACTACAATGCCCCCAATTATTAACACTTATAATAATGCATACAAGAGCACTGCCTTCTTTTCAAATCATTTTTTCTTGACTTCTTATATATTTTTATCACAATATATGAAAAGACCACATTGCCTTTCCTAAATATCTATATGTTCCTTTCTATCAAATTCTGGTATGTTGGTATTTTCACGAGGCTTTTCTGGATTTCGATTGACCTGAAAATTCAATCCAAGTTAAAATAATGTCAAAAGACTACTCGTAAAATCTTAGCATGTTTCGAACAGTCGGATTGAGAGATATAATTGATATTGTAAAACTGGTCATTAGATAATTTTACGTCAAAAATCCAAAATTTACGTACCATTTCATTTACTTACATCGTAGTGATTTTTAATCTAATTCATTGATGACTCCCATCCATAACCTTCATAAAAATTTGTTCAGAATTTTAACAATTTTTTATCAAAATAGCGCGATTGTATGTAAGGCTTATACCGATAATTAACGTTTTCACGCGTAAAATCGTATATTATTTTTTTCTTAGAATCCCACAGTATTACTATTATTATTACTGTATCATGGTATGGTGGGATACAACATGATGATTTTAAGGCAACCGAAGCTTCTAATCAAATAAGGACTAAACAAAAGTAATTTTGAAAATAGAGGATTGGAATTAGTATAAATAAAAATAGAGGAGGAAACATAGTGTAAGATCAAGAGTAGAGGGACTCAAAGAAGATTTTATCGTCTGAAATTGGTCGATGTTTTATGTGGGCTTTCTTCTTGGAAAGCAGAAACAAATGAATGATATGCACGTGGAGCCCAGTTTTTGACAAGTTTCCCGTGAAAATGAGTGGCCATTTGCCAACGGTGAGCAGTCAAACATCAATCAACCACCGACCAGGGCCCATCTACCATTTTAAGGTTGGATAGCGAACTTCTCTTTTATTTTTTATATTTTCAGAGTTTTAAAGATTTATATTTATTCTGGTTTAAATCTTTTTTTTTTCATTTGTTTGATAGGATGTAATTTAACAATTATACACGACATTATTCAGAGTATTTTATGGAGGGTTTAGAAGTATGATAATGTTTTAGTTAAGGTAATTTTTATTTTGAAATATATTAAAATAATAATTTTTATTTATTTTTAAAAATTTATTTTTCACATCAACCTATTAAAATGATTTAAAAACATAAAAAAATATATTTAATTTTAACTGTATTCTCAATCACACTGTATTCTTAGAGTAGAAAAAAAAAACCAAGAGAAAAGGATCATAGAAATAATATAATCTACAATTTCCTGTCATTTCCGTACACAATGAGGTTATTGCGAGCTGTGTATTACCACCCCACACCTTAAGATCACAATTCACAACATTAATCATCCTCCAAACAAGAAGCTAATAAATTCAATTACAATTATACACCAATCAATCTATAAGAAAAAAAAGAAGGATGGACACAAATTAAATGAAACCTGTCTCACGTGACCGGGACAGGCATGGTCATCTCACCGGTGTCATCGAAGGAGCTACTAGCAGTAGAGTCACGGTTGATCTCCTCCCGATCGGTCAATGATGATTTCTTGATAAACTCTATACAGTCTGCAACAGCTTCACTATGATGAGGATCAGCAGGATAATAAGATGATCTCTTCCTCATTACATGATGATCCGGCGATGATCCAGCAGCGTTATGTGTGGCCTTTGACAGAGCAGATAACATCATCAGACGAAACACAGCTTGTCGAAAACGTTCAAGGAGAGTCATTGGGGATAAACGGTGGTTCTTGATTGTGCAGGTTGTGTTGACTCTAAGCCTGGGGATGCAGAGATGGCTTTTCATTCTTTTTGGGCTGTTAATTCCTTTCTCCATCTTCTCTCGAGTTTTTGTGCAGGTGGGTGCTCTGGAGTTTTTGGCGTTGGTCATCTCATCATACGAGGATTTTATATGCGAATCTATTACATGAGACAAGTTTTAGTTGTATTTTTTGTGTGTGGACACGGTGTATATATGGTGAGAATTGGCTGGCTCCCATCATGTAGCTAGGCTAGTAGCCGCTGTATATAATATAAGCTTACTCAAAGCGGGGATTAAAAAAAGTAATGTACGCTTTATTTCTTAACTACAATTATTTAATTTGGGATGTTTTTTTTTTTCCTTTTATAACTGTGCACAAATAATTAAATTAAACACTGATGTCCTCTTTTCTAAGCCTAGCTGCTTGAGCAGAATGATCAATGGGGTGCGTAGTCAAGTGAAATTTCCACTATATCACGAAATTTGGAATGGATTCTTAGTAACGAAACTTCCCTTTAATTGTTGTAGTATGCTACTATATGCATAAAAAAATCTTTATGGTCAAATGCTGCCACTCTAGAGGGGATCGAGTATCAGTGCTCCGCATAGGGGCAAAAAATGGTGAATATTTCATGTGGGATAATCCAGAATTCTGCATAGTTAATCATAGCGTGTCAGAAAATTTGCTGGAAATGCTGTGATTATCAGTTAAGTCAACCCTAATTTAACAGTGCACTAACATGGAACAAAGTAGGTTATGGACTGTTTTTTTTTTCTTTCGTCAATGTCTAGTGACATAAATATTCAATTTAGGCCATACACAAGCTCCTTCACTGGACACTTGGTGTTGCTATAAAAGGTAATTAAGGTATAATGATAAAGTCAGGAGAAAACTTCAGAGGATTTTGGGCTTTCTACGATTGTTTTGATAGGTTTTGGAGACTGAGCCGTTAAAGATGGTTGTTGAACTTGGATCTCCCGAGCACCTGTAGAATGGAAGAAATCTTTGTGGTGATGTGAGTTCGTAGGGAAGATATAATAAGAGTTTGAATGAGAGAGTGTGAGTTCCTTTTAGCTCTCTTTGCGTTTTTCAAGCAATTTGGACTCCATTTTTTAACTTTTTTTTCTCCATGTTAGGCTAGGTTTTGCAACCCTTTTTTCTTTATCTTAGATTCAATTAATTTTTCAGGTTTTTTTTTTTTTTAACAAGATGGAGGTTACCCGAATAAAAACATGGATTTGTTATGGAGATATTTTTCATATATAGATACTTAAGGATATTTTTCATGAAGACCTGGAGAATTTTTATAAGAGGCATTGCATGGAGATTTTTCACATAAATCATTTTTGTGGAGAATGTCTTAGGTTTTAGGTCACCCCGTACCTAGGTAGAGACCATAGTGTACCAGGTAAATAACATATGCCTAAATGGGCAAATAAAATATTTTCAAATCTTATTTAAATAATCAATGATTATAAATTTTAAAAACAAATATGATTTAACAGAGCAGACACACTTTATATTATAATATCAAAATCAGAATATTTTTTATGACAAGGTAATAATTACTCTAAAAAACTGCTTATTAAAAGATTAAGTCAAATCACATATGATTTTCCTAACATTTGAGGAATCATAACATATTGCTAGACGGTGCACTTAATTTTTAAATATATATCAATTAATTGTTTAAATTAATAATAAATTAAATTGTTTGATTAATTTAATTTAATTTAATTTTAATTAGGATTATAATTTGTATTTGAGCCAACATATTAGAAATCTAATGGATCACACACAATAAGAATCATATGTCAGAAATTAAACTAGAATTATTACTCAAGTGTGACTTGATTAAAGATAAGTTTTATAAATTAAAAATTGAATAAAATTAATACAAGGATTATAATTCTAAACCTAGAAAAATTAAGAAGGGACTTAATTGAATAAATTTTTAAAATTATCCTAAATAATATATGTGATTATTTAGGGGACAAAATGATATTTTTTTCATTTATAGGGTTATTAGGATTTCTCTACAAATAGAATATTATGCCTTATATTTTTTTTTTAGAGAGAAAAATTGTGTAAGTTACAAAATATACGTATAGAGAAACGCCAAAAATAAAAATAGAGAGCTAGCACTCAAAATCATAGCGACCCTTTCACCTAAAAGAGGTTTTAAGAGATTTCTCACGGGTGATTCATTTGAATTAGTGTTAGAGATTGAATATTTAAACAGCTTATAGTTTGCGACAATTTAGCCTTAAATATACAAAAGATTTTATGGTTATCAGGAAGTAACTAGTGGCATCCTAGTAGTTACTCCTTGAACCCCACTTTGAAGAAAGAGACATACACAAAGAAAAGAAAGATAATAAAATCCATAACCCATAATTAAAAAATAATAAAAATATCTCCATCTAGAATTTCTCTCTCCTACTTATATCTATTTCTTTTTTTAAAGTTGGCCCAAGAAGTAACAACTAGGATGCCATTAGTTACTCCAGAAGCACCATAAAATTTCTCTAAAGAAATTGATCAGACCTCATAAAGAAGACATGATCTTTAGGTAATTTTCGTATAAACCCTAAATGATTTTATATTATCTAACGAGACACTTGAGACTCCTAAAAAAATTAAATTATTGTTTCCATTGAGTTTATGTGCTTTCGAGAAACCCAACTTTTCATCCATTGAAAAACTTTAGGAACATGAAAAAGTAAAAATGAACTAGTTTTTGTTCTTTTTTCGTTGATAACACCAACAACGAGATTGGAGAAAACTTCAAAGGATTTTAAGACTTTCTATGGATAGTTAATAAGCTTCGGATATTAAGTCATTAAAGGCGATAATAGAACTTAAACCAACAAGTTGAAGTACAGATGACCCATCTTCTTGCTAAGACAAAACAACTTAGTATTAAAACAACCAAACTCAAATGATTGTATATGGAGCTAATTGTATACATGAGTAGTGGTACATTTGCTATTTCTTATCGCCTCCTCAGTCCCCATAAAGACCTACCTGATGCCTCCTTCTCCTCCTCCAGCCCCTCTATTATAGATGAATTATATTTAAATTGATAATTTTTTTAATTTGTAATAAATATTTGATTTTTTTATTTTAATTTAATTTCTTTGAATTTTTTTCAACTCTATTTATTAGATTTTATTAAAAAAAATATTTAAACAATTTACTACCGAACTTACTAATGGAATAAGTTTGTCGGTATATTCCGAATAAGTTTGTCGGTATATTCCAAAGAGTTAGAAAAGAATTACTGGAAATACCACTAGCACTATTTAATCCCTAGTTGATTAATTTTTTCATTTATATAAAAATAAATCACCAATGTAATTACAAACAATTTTTTTGGCCAATGATATTCCATCTTCATCAATGAAAATATCGACAGAATGACGCCGAGAAAAAAAATTTGACGTGTTTTTTTATCTGTAAATTCATCAGTGACTGTATTACCGACAGAATGATTGATAGAACAGAAATCATTGATGATAATTTTTTCGACAAACAATAATCATCCATGATCCGTCGATAAAAATCATGTTGATGAAATCAGTGCTTAAATACCAACGACATATTTCCTCAATAAAATGTAAGATTCAGGTATACAGTGATAGAGACAACAATGAAATCATAGAAATGATATGTAAGCATGCATGTTAAGCATCTTTGCAGTTTGATGGTAAAAACCTTGAATTTGTTTTCCTAATAAAAGTGTATCCTCCTCCTCCTCCTCCTCCTCCTCCTCCTCCTTATTATTATTATTATTATTATTATTATTATTTTGAAATACAAATATTGAATTTAATTTTTACTCTCTAGTTAATTCATAAAGAAAGTCACATTCTTAATCAGGGATTTATAAAAATAAAAATAAAATCCATCAACCTCTTCTGAGATTCAAACCCAAAATGATAATCAGGAAAAACACCTTAATAATATTGAAACTAAGATTAGCCATAAATCTAAACCCGTTCTCTAACATTAAGAGGCATTATTAACACCGTTTGCAAGCTATTTAATTAAAATGGAAATTAGAAATGGTAACATGCTAGTAGCTAAGGGAGAGGCCATAAAGTCAAAGCATGGAAGCCATTGGCTGATCACACTCGTGGCTAAAGAAAACGAGAGAGATGAATTGTCTTGACTGATAAGGTTCACATGGTAACATGTGCAAGGTTACATAGTTATAATCCTCCCCGTTATACGTGCGTCACCCGCACCTCTATTCAATTCAGACGACAGCCGACCCATCAGGGAAGCTTGCATATTGTATGCCTCTGAAACGAGACGTCCTCCACAATTTTGTTGCTCAAAACAAAGGGAAAGATACTGGGGAGATTTGGGTGGACTAAAGTGTGATATAAAATAATATTTTCTTAGCAAACAATTATGAGAAAGGTGGAGGTTTTTAACTATCATACGTGGGAGTGGATTTTCCACCATGCTTCCGATTTGGATTCATTGTCGGCTTGTTCGTCTGCCAAATCTGTAACCGTGATCGATGGAGTCATCATTCAACCATTTGATCAGATGTGACGAGTGTGGACTGTGGATGTCTAATCCGCCTCATGTTGTGGGACTTCGAGTTTTCTTAATGCATTAAAGTGTTGACAGAGTGGGTTCAGAAAATGAAAAGGTTATTGGGGCAGAAATGGAGACAGGGAATTAATGGGTTCGACTAACTGCTCGTGATGATCCTTGGACCACCGCAGGATCCTTTTCTCTGGGTGGATTCTATGGAGGTATCGTCCCTGGGCTATTTATTGCTGAAAGAGGTATTTGAATTGTTTTTTAACGTGTTTTTAATTTAAAAATATATTAAAATAATTTTTTTTAATTTTTAAAAATTATTTTTGATATTTATATATAAAAATAATCTGAAAATACTGAAAAATATTTAATTTTTTATAAAATCATTTTGAATCACAAAACTAAAAAGACTCTAGTTTTATCTTGTTGTTGGGCATTTGTCCCCTTCCATTCCATAAAAAAAAAAAGAACGAAGTTGAGAAAAAGGTTCATAGACTTATTCTACGCGCAATGAAATATAGGAATTTGGCCATAACAATAATTCTTTTTACGAACAAAATAGATGCTGAGATTAATATAAAGACAACAGTTCATGCTACAGTGGCTTCTTTTTCGAACAACTAGCACACGATTAACAGGCATGACATACAAATATCCCAACGTGGATCCCGCCATGTTGATATATATTTTGTATACTTCTAAGTATTTTTGATTTGTATCGGTTTTTATCTAAAAATATAATTAAAATAAAATTTTAAAAAATTATAAAATTCAAACCGGATCCAAACTGAAATCAGGTTAAACTGGCTATTGGGATATTTGTATTAACTTCTCACAGACACGCATGCAAATATAAGAATGTCATCATAAATAAATTTTAAAAATAATCATATAAATTATGTTAACCATTTTATAATTTGAACGAAAAAATATTTTGCATTTTATATACTTAGATAATAAATTAAGTTATCAATTCTACTGGTAGAATAAAAAAAATATAAACTCTCCTTACTAGTGTTATTAGAACTGAGCTTCAATCAGGTCTACTAATAATTTATTTATTTTTTTATTTTAAAAATAATTTTAAAAAAAATTAAATTTAAAAATATTTTCTTATTATCCTCTCTCTTTCTCATTCCCCCCCTCCTCCCTTTAATCCTTATAGAGAAAAAATATTTTTATTTTATTGGGAAAATTTTAGACAATTATAACATACATACTAGTTAGTTGACATGTTATTCATATGTCATATCAAAAGGGTTTTTTTAAAAAACAAAAGAAAGCCCATACATTAATAATGTGTTTTTATACATTAAAATTTTTTAATTGTAAACGAAAAAGTTAATGTGTGCATTTAATAAATTTTATCGAGAATTATATATATATATGAATAAATATTAAAAAAATTTGTTAACATTAATTAAAGATCAAGTTAGAAAGTTGACAGACAGATATAAATTAAAATATCTCATCTCATGTCGTAAAGAGCTTTTTAATGTTTTTCATCTAATTATATGTCAAAAGTTTTTTTTATTTTTTACAAGAAAAGAACTAATTTAAATTCCATTAAAATAAAATTATTTTATAGTATAATTCTACCTTTTCTTATCACAATTTTTTTAAAATATAGTTTTTTAAAACATGTTGTTTATTCGATAAAAACTTAAAGCAATTAGAATAAATATAAAAAATTCTAAATATTGATAGAAAAATACATGTCCTTAATTAAAACCTTTTTATCTTATTAATTCGAATCCTTGTTTTATATTTTTATACCTGATAATTATTTCTTAAATAACAACTTATCATAACCATAAAAGCAAACTTTAGTAAAGAAAAAACTTATGTCTTGATATTTTTATGAAAAAAGTATTAGAAAAAATAAAAATATACAACTCGCATGCTGTCATAGACGGAATTGCTGATGGTATAAAAATAATAAAAAATATATAAAACTTTTATCGGAAATCTCGTTGGCAACATGACACATCATTATTTTTAGACAAAATTTTCGATCAGAATTTTTCGTCTCCATATTTCATTGTCAAATTTAAAAGAGTTATAACTAATATTTATATCTCCCTCCTATTTCTTATTCTTCTTCTTCTTTCTGCCTAGCGTAACCTGAAAAATTCATCCCCGTCCTCACAAATCTAGCCGTCAAATTAACATG
>Ga0325404_1003837_pt1 | contig 16047 bp, 10 predicted proteins | sample PopdelMetagenome_18_FD_205664 | JGI IMG/M metagenome (GOLD analysis project Ga0325404, IMG submission 205664) | Populus deltoides microbial communities from Bellville, Georgia, United States - Xylem-Control-R1 | ecosystem: Host-associated > Plants > Phyllosphere > Stem > Wood/Secondary xylem... | reverse complement strand
TTTTTTTTTGTGTTTAGATCATTTTAATGTGTTGGTATCAAAAATAATTTTTAAAAAATATAAAAAAATTATTTTAATGCATTTCCGAGCAAAACACACTTTGAAAAATAATCACTACCACACTCTCAAACAACCCCTTGGACCCTTACTTTCATAAATAGAGTAGACTAGATCATTGTCCGCACTATGTTGCACGTCAGATTAATTTTTTTAATGCAAAAAATATCTAGGTGTTATTAACGTGTTTTCTAGTTGAAAAAAATTAAAACATGTAAGGGTTAACTTGATGTGACCCGGTTAACTTAACAGATCCAAAAACAACCTGGAAAACTGTTAAAAATATAGCTTTACTAAAAAAATTCAAGATGGCAAGTTTTAAAAAAAATATTGAGTTGAAAATATTTTGGATCAACTCGGGTCAACTTGTCAAATTCTCGATCTAAATCATAAAACCTGAACAACCACATAGAAAGCAAATCAAAACCAAATATAAAACTCAATTCCCAATTAAATCAATGTTAAAAGATAAAATTAAAAAAAATCAATAAAAAAAAAGACCAAAAAACAAACAACTAAAGTCAACTTATGTTAACCTGTCAAAACTACAACTCGTGTCATATGACTGAGATAACTCTATATAAAACAAATTATGAAGTTCAATTTTCGATCAATCCAATGTTGAAGGATGAAATTGAAAAAAAAAACCAATTAAAAAGATTGAGTCAACTTAAGTTAACCAGTCAGATATGTAACCTATGTAATAAGATCGAGATAACCTCATAGAAAGTAAAAACAAATATGAAGCTTAATCTCAAATCAACCCAATATTGAAGGATAAATTAAGAAAAAAAATTAAACTAAACAAATGACAAACAAACCTGAGTTGACCTACGACTCGAGATAAGAAATCTCAATATTTAGGGATAAAATTAAAAAAATAAAAACAAAAAAGATCTAAGTCAACCCGGGTTAACTCATCAAACTATGACCCTGGTAATGAGACCGAGATAACTTTATAAAAAGCAAGACCAAAAAAAAATATGAAGCCTTATTCCAAATCAATCAAATACTAAAGAATAAAATTGAAAAAAAAAATGACAAAAAAAAATAACCTGAGTTAAATTGTCAAATCCATGATCCGGGTCAAGAAATCAAAATAACTTTATAGAAAGTAAACAAAAAAATAACATGAGTCATAGAAGAAAATCAAAACAAATTATGAAGCTCAATATTCAATAAACCTATTGTTGAAGGTTGAAATTAAAAAAAAAAATTCAATCTAAAAACAGGACACAATAAAACAACCTTAGTCTACACGGGTTAACCTGCAAAACACGTGACCCAAGTCATAAGATCGAGATAAGCTCATAGAAAACAAGCTAAAATAAATCATGAAGTCTAATTCATAATCAATTCAACGCTGAAAGATAAAATTGTAAAAATATCAATTAAAAAAAACATGAAAAAAAACTCGAGTCAATTGGGTTAACCCACCAAACTCGTAACTCGAGTCATGAAATCGTGATAACCTCATAAAAAATAAACTAAAATAAATCATTAAGCATAATTCTCAATCAACACAATGTTGAAGGATGAGATTGAAAAAATATATCGATTAAAAAAAACTCAAATCAACCATGTCAACCCGTCAAACCCGTGACATAGATTATGAGACTAGGCTAACCACGTATAAAGCAAATTATAATAAATTATGAACCCCAAGCTCCAATAAATTAAATGTTGAAGTATGAAATTAGAGAGAAACATAGATTTGAAAAAAAAAACATTATTAAAATGAATAGTGTTTTGTAAAGTGATATACAATAAAATCATCACCTCTTTTAGTTTATAATACTAGTTATTTGACATGCATTTCTCTGTGGGTCAGATAATTTCTTTGGAAGAAAAAATATATGCAAGCTTTTCAAATGCGTTTTTGTACAAAAAGAAATCTAATTGTAAATCAAAAGACATATACATGCATTTAATTAAATAAATTGAAAATTATCTCTGCTGATAAATGAAAAAAAAATATTAACGTGTCTATTCTATTTGCCTAACTGCAAGTTGATTATTGTTTTTTTCTAACGTAAATGAATTAATGTGTGAATGTTATTAACGTGTTTTTTGACGGCGAGTAAAAAATATAATTTTGAAATAAAAAGTTAAAGCTTACATATAATAAAATATAATGAAGATTATATGTGTTAGTAAAGAAATGTAAAATCTCAAGCTTATTTTTAATGTAATATAAAAATAGAACAATGTTGCAATTGCTATATTGAAATATCATTTTCTTAGTCTTTATATAATAATTTTTTAAGAAAATAAATTACAAAAGAATATAGATAAGAACAAAAAAATAGTATAAATTAAAATTAAAATTAATAATATTACAATGTTCGTGGATTCTGGTAATTTTAGAGTCAGGTTGTTGTTTATTTTTGGATTTTAAAAGTATTTAAAAAAAATAATTGTTTTATTTTATTTTATTGTTTTAAATTATTTTTATTATTATTTTAGATTTTTTATGTATTGAGGTAAAAATAAATTTTTTAAAATATATATATTATTTAAATATATTTTTAAATAAAAAATACTTTAAAAATAATTATAGGAAAATAAAAAATGGATCGTTAGTGATATTACCATCCAATCGTGTACGATTCTTGCAAGAATTTGAAATCCCGCGCTGGTATAAAAAGACTTAAGCCAATAGCTGCTTGGGATTTGTTTCCAGCCCGATCACAAACTATGCCAAGCCACATGCAACGAAATGAGATGAGGTTGCTGTAGTCACTCCACCATCCACTCCCAACCAAAGCCTTTCCTTCTGATGCTAGCAAGGCTGAGTCAAGTGCAGCCACAGATACAAAAATACAAGACAAGAAAAATGAGATGCTTAAAACTGCAAGAAGTTTTGGCTCATAATCAATGGACGCCATGTTTGTGTCTAATGCTTCCCTTTAATGAAATGCTAAATTTATTAATGAAGTGCATGGCATTCCCATGGACTCGTTCCAAGTCAAGATCGCCTGGTCTTTCACGTGTACCTTTCTCGCGTTGTGATTAAGAAAAAGGCTCCAATAGTGGATTTTGGAAATTAAGAAGGCCAATCAGTTAATTCTATTCTCCCTGATTTTCATGGAAAGAGACCGAGTAGAAAAATAATGCTAATACATAGTAGTATTCTGATCATCGTACGTGCCATTAATTTGTGGATTTGATTCTTAGTCAATCCGAAATGCCCACGTCTTGTAGATGAAGTTGAAATAGTGAAAACATTATCAAACATGCATGCTCTTCGAGGCTCTTGCTCAGTTCAATATGAGATCAAAGTTGATATTTTCAGCAAGGAACCATGATCTCTCCTACATTTATGTGCATGCTAAGATTTCGCAGCTTCAGCAAAGAAATCTCAAGACCGGCCACAATGATCTCTTACGAGATAAAATTCTTGAGACATGAATTTCATTGAAGGTCAAGATTTTCGATTCGAAAGTAAGCAAGAAAATGCCAGAGTTGCAATGATACATATATTTTGTATGACAATTTTTTGTGTTAGAGGTGACAAACGAGGATCTAACACTTCTTTTAGTGTAATAACCTGAGCATATGATGATAGGAATCTCCCGGATGCCTTCCCATCAATGTCTGTTGAGAAGAAATAGTTTTAAGTGGGGCAATGTATCCATAGGTACCAGCAAGTACGGTATGCTTCGACGAATCAGGATCGAGAAGTCAAGCCACACCAAGATCAGCAACAAAAGACTTGGATTCTGAATTCAACAGAACAATATTGTTTGATATGTCTCGATGAACAATTGGTGGGTTGCAATCATGATGCAAGTAAGTTGATGCGTGAGCAATGTTTTCATCTACTTCAATTCCACAGCTTCAACATCATTTCTCAAGGCACAAAACAAGCCTCCCTTTTCCATGTACCGGTAAACAGAAAACATGCAACGCTGGTGAAAACAGGATCCATAAAGCTTTCAAATTGCACATCATAGTATAGGAACCGAACCATGGACATTATTTGAACTGAGATCTAATGTTTTCAAATTTTCCATGTTCCCTATTTCATAAAGGATGGATCCGTTGATTTGATTGGAAGAAAGGTCAAGATATCTCAAACTGGTTAAACTGCCTGCTCTGGAATGAATGGAACCGCTGATATTGTTTGAATCGGGATCTATGGCTTCCAAATTTGCCAAGTTCCATATTTCCAAAGGGATGGATCCGTTGATTTGATTGGAATAGGGGTTTAGATATCTCAAAATGTTTATACCAAGGTTGTTAATTCCATTTTGTTCTGTCCGGAATGACTGGTATTCTTGTTCCAGCTTAAAAAACAAAATAAACCGAAATAAATTTCATCTCAATTAGAATCTCGGCCTGTTTTGGAAATCCCAGCCGAAATGTTCTGGTTTCGTTTTGGCTGGAACATTCCAGTTCAATTCCGGCCAAATAGTGTTTTTTTTTTTTGCTTTTTTAAAAAAAAAAACTCTCTAATTTTACGGTAACAATTACATCTTTTAATCCGACTGATGAATCGGGTTAAAATTTTACGAGGAATCTCTTTGCATATTATTTCATCTCAGGTTAAAATTTTAGGGTAATGAGAGTTTAAAAAAGTCTTGCAAGACTGCTGATGATATTTTTATAATTTTATTCAAATTTGTAATTTTGTTCAAAAAGGTTATTTTATTGTTTTTTTTTTTTAGATTGAATTTTTACTACTTTCATCATTCAATAATGGGTTTACTTGTAATTGAGATTCATAACTTATTTTGGTTTGTTTTATTTAGGGTTATCATGGTCTCATTATCGGGGTCACGAATTTGAAAGGTTAACCTGAATCGATCCAATATATTCTCGTCATAAAATTTTTTAAGAAAAAATATGTAATCTTGAATTTGTTTTAGTCAAATTATATTTTTACCAATCGTCCAGACTGTCTTCAAACTCATTTAGTTGATCGGATCATATTGATTCAACTCCTATTTTTTTTACATGTGTTTAAAATTTGAAAAGCATAATTTCAAGTTAGTTTATCTTTGAATTTGAATTGAAATTATGTTTGTTGAATTAATATTTTGAATTATACACACATATAACAGTACAACCCCGAAACGACATGTTGAAATGCTTTGAAAGTGAAACATGTCATTCCAATTGAAAAAACAAAACGTCAACCGGAACAGAATCGAGAACCTTGGGTTAAACTGCCTACTGTGATATGAATGGAACCACTGATATTGTTTGAACTGAGATCTAATGCTTTCAAATTTGCCAAGTTCCATATTTTCAAAGGGATGGATCCGTTGATTTGGTTATAAGAGAGATATAGAAATGCCAAGTTTCTTAAATTGTCTAATGAAAAAGGAATCGAACAAGTGATGTAGAGAAAGTCCATACAAATTCTTCGAATTCCCAATTTCTGAAGGGATCGAACCTGTAATCTTGAAAGACTGATGTAGTTGTGGTGTAGAGAAAGTCCAAAACCGGTGTTTATTGTCTAGCTTACACTGTTAAGCAATTCATAGCACCAAAAATTAAGAACTGAAGAAATGCAATGCCAACTGTCATGGTGAAGCAGCGTCAAATAAAATGGAACTTGAACAATGTGAGTTGATGGGTGAAAATGAGAACATGAAATTTCACCACCATTGTTTTCTCGTACTTCTCAGTTTGTTTTTATTGGTCTCAACAATCTGTCACTCAAAAGAACAGGCATTCTATTTTTTATCACGAACAGTGGCATTTGAAAACTAAGAAGGCCAGGCAGTCAATCCATCCTTCCATGGAAAGAGACCGTGTAGAAAATAATTGCTCGCGTCTTGGATCCGGCCATGTTTGCGTCAAGTGCTTGCCTGCGAAATTTATGAATGAATTAAGTGTATGGCTTTTTCATGGACTCATTCCACGTCTTGTAGGGCCTTTGTTTCATAAATAGAGTGGATAATCCGGTTGCTTCCAAGACATGCAATTGGCAAACTTTCCTTTAAGTAGTTGAGTCGAGACTGACAGTGTTTTGGTTTAATGTCCTGGAAAAATATCCAGCACGCCTATGGTAACAAGAAGAAGGCCCCACCCTACCTCAATACACAACCCTCCACACACACACACACACATAGTACGACCCTAACTCCATGAATCTTCATAGTTCCTTACCATCCCCTCCTTGGGTTGACCGACCCACCTCACCCACGTCCCCGTCTCTCCCCAAGACTACACAGTGCACCCCACCCCGTATTTCTTAATTTAACTCATAAAATCAAAAATTAAAATTAAAATCCCAAAACTTTACCCAACACCTCTAACCTCTCTCTATGTATATTCTCAAATCCTCGAGCACAACCCAAATCATACCTCTAGTTCTAGTCAACAAAAACACCTCATCCCTCTCTGTCTCTGTCTCTCTTGCTCCTCCCTCTTTACAACAACAACAACAAAAAAGAATGGATGGAAGCTGCGTAGATGAGAGCACAACTAGTAGTACTGATAACTCCATATCCATCACACCAACCTCCCTCCCTCCTCCTCCACCTCCAGCTACCACAACAAAATCACCACCTGAGTCACTTTGCCGTGTTGGGAGCGGCAATAGTGTGATTCCATAAGAAAACACAATTAATGTCAGTGTCGGTGTGTGGTCCATTAACTCGAAGATTTTGGAAGGACCATCTTTCTTGGAATATTGATGATACTCTTTTTAGTGATTTTTCTTTGCATATGACCACCGCAATTTGATAGGTGGGGCAGTAAAAACTCCAGCACAAGCACCGTAGCCCTCTAGTAATATCAGAAAATACCTTTGTTTAAATTTCCAAAATCTATTGCATTTGATGAGCACCATGCCCATATATAAACTTCTTTGGGGAAAATAAAATAAAGAAGCAGGAATGATGTGGGGCAGTTAACTCAAGTGAAGAAAACAATACGAGCACCGTACCTATATCTAGCATTCCAAAATACAGAAGGATTGATCTTTTTTCTTTTCACCATAAAAAGCCGAATCAACTTCGACATTCCTTTATTATTCCAGGAATAGCTATTTACTTACTACTTTATAGATAAAATACATTCACCAAATAAAAAAAAAAATTCATCAAATCGGAGCCAAATCCAACATGCAAAACCCAATAAGAGTCCACAACTTGCCAATATGGAAAAGGCTCAGCTAACGAGCTCATAATCTCATTCAGACATAGCCTAGTAGCCGAGCTCATCTGGATAATAGAAATATCCAAGGACGCGCGTGGTCAAAACCCTTAAGGAAGGTCACGCGCCTCCAAAACCGGTGTTTACTGCCTAGCTTACATTGTTAAACAACTCGTAGCACCAAAAAATAAAAAATGAAGAAAGGGAATGCCAACAGTCATAGTGAAGCAGGCAGCTTCAAATAAAATGCAATTTGAGAAATGTGAGGTTGATGGAATGCCACGAGTCTTTGTTTTCTCAAACTACTCAGTTTTTATTGGTCTCAAGAATTTGCCACTCAAAAGAACAAGCATTCTATCTTTGATCTGGATGCCCCCCAAACATAAGTTTTTTTACCTCAGCAAAATAAAAATGAAGCAAGGCCATGATGAATAACTTTACAACAATGCAGCATTTCAACACAATCTATACAAAGCACATACAAAAATTGGCAACCGTAAAAAAAAATGGAGAGAGGGAGGGGAAAACCAGATTGCTGCTAGAAAGAACTCCAATTGCCAGAACTCTTTTTGGGAGTCTGATCTTCAGATGAAACCTTAAAGGGGGCACTGGAGCCAAATGGATCTCCATCATCAAATGAAGAGAATGCACGACTGTGGCCTAAATCTTTGGAACTGTTTATGGAGTCGAACCTTGTAAGCTTTTCTCGTGGTGAAAAGCCTCCTTCATTCATGCTGAAGGAATCAAATCTCGAGTAATTGTCAAAATGGTCCCCTGCTTCGCTGAACCTTGGAGAGTTGCCAAATCTTGACATTGGGGAACCTGCAACAGATTCTTCAAAAAATATACTCTTTTTCTGGAAAGTATTCGTTGTGGATGTGGATTCCGTTCTGATTGGCTTTAGACCAAAATCATCAGATCCAAAGAAATCTCTCTCGTTCTCAGAAGAGTCCTGCTAGATGACACAACCAAGTAATTGAGGGCAATGTGAAGAGATATCTCAGACTTTTATTATTTAATCGATCACTGCAACACCCATCATAGCAGCAACACCAATGCATAAAATAATTTTAATCAAAATAATTTGTATCTTTAGCATTGTTTAAGCGCTCTAATAGCACATGGCATCTCTCACAAAGTTCATCTCTCACAAAGTTCAACTCACTGTATCGACAATGGATATGCATCTGGATATCTCATTGGATGATAAAACCTGAGAACTGCACACAGGTATATTTCACAAGACTTGCCAATAGTTTCACTTCGACCAGAGTGCCTATGCACAAAAACATGGAAACCTAAGGATAGATGCATGGCCCAAGGTATGTGCAAATATGATGGTAATAAAAGAATATGCCTACATTTGTAAAAGCATTCCAGCAATCATGATGTGATGGTTAAATCAATATATCAGGTGCAATTCCTTAATGAAGTGATCTATAAAGTGATAACAACATAGAATGTGCTTCAGCAAGCTACAATTTGAATATCCAACATGTATCCATGGTCAATTGCAGTAGAATAAAAGAGTGCTTCAGGAATATTGGACTCACCTTGTTGCCTGCAGGGTTAAATCCCCAGACTGAGTCCACATCATCATTTGTGTCAAAGGCACCCCAAGTTGATTCATCAAAACTTCTATTGCCAAAAATATAAAGTTCATTATCATCATGAAGTAGGCCACAATCAGCACTAAAGTAGGAGGCATGTAGGTAAAAGGCATGGAAACAAATTGATTGTTGTACCTCTGGGTATCTATATCTGCTTCAGTATTCTTGGCAAAAACATCAGCAAAGTCTTGAGATGGACTTGCTGAAGCAGCTCTTCCAGCTGGACTGCCTTGAGGGCTTCTTGCAATTTCATCTTCACTGTGGAAATATGCAGATTCACTCTCAAGCACATGTTCTCCAGTAAAAATTCCAGACCTCCCATCTCCATTTGACAATGAATCAGGGGTTAAACTACCATCCGCAGGTGCTCTCCCCTTTTGACCAGGAGCACTTTTCACATCAACAGTGAGCTCATTGGAAAACCCTGAAAGTGGAAATGATATGTTGCATGGATAAATTCGAACTAATATTTGTGCAATATTCTTGAGAAAAATCCACTCAATTCATGGCATTTATTGGAGATTGGAAAGGCAAAAGGAAGCATGAGGTGTGATAAATAGTTCAATGTAGGGTAGGTAGAGAGCATACCTTCATCTTCAAACTTATCCCAATCTTCATCCCAGGTAGCAGCACCCTCTTGGATTCCTGGTTGCCAGCCTTGAGAATCACAAATGCAAATCAATTATGACGGGAACCATAACATATATTAATTCATTCAGGAGTTAATGGAATTAATCAAATTCAAACAAAATATTCCACGCGCTGAACAATAAACCAAAAAAATCCCAGAATGTGCTGCAAATCATAAAAGCGCATCATTTATCTTGTTAATTGAATTGAATTTTGCTAATTGAATCAAATTCAATTCTGTCAGTGAATTGGATTCAAACATCGTTTTATCAAGGAATCGAATTCAAGGAGCATCAGTTATTACATTATCTAAGAATGTGTCACACTACTTTAGCTTATTAAAAAAAACACATCAAGCAGCAGATCCTTTTCTTTGAGCTGGGAAGGGCTTGCTCAAATGTAAAATAAAGCACAACTGCTATTTTAAGAACTCCGAAGCAAGGCACACACTCTGGCACAAAATAGAAAGGATTGAGAGTACCAAAAGGAAGCTCAATCACGGCAGTTGACTTAACATCCAGTCCATGTTTCTTGCAGCGTTCAGTTAAAACCTTCAATAGCTCATCAAGGTCTGATTGTATACGATCAGCACGAACCTATGACACCAAAGGATGAGTGTTGGATAAAAACTCCAATGACTTGCCACGGTTAAATTGTTACTATTTACCTGAAGAATACCATCCGCGCTGCCACCTTGTTCCATGTTAGTTATTGCTTGACGCAACTCCAGCTTTCTCTCCTAAATGTTATAAAGAAGAAATTTATCAAGGGATATAATTTCATATGTTAGCATTTTACTGTTATAAGACCAGACAAGCTCCATGATTTCAAATGGTAAGCAGTTACAAACTAAATGCCACCAATTAAATAAGCACAATGCATGTGTTTTTTACTTCTCACATCCAGGAAAAACTTTTTGTCTAAAATCTAAGCATGTTAAATAAAAAGACAAGGAAAGGCCATTGTTGAGACAAAGAGAGGAAAGAAATTTTGCTTTGTTAACATTACCATTATTATACACTTATATGCTAAAACATGCTATAAACACAAGTCAAGGACTTGGAACCATGATGCATCTCATAGGAAAAAAATTCATGGAAGAAAAGAATGAGAATCCATGTTAAAATAGGAAATCATGGACTGTCCACTTGGCATCCACCTATTTAAAATTAGCTTTGATGAAATCAGTTCAGCTACTCATGTATACATGTGTGTATGTGCTGTTTGTAGAACTATTTATTTCCATGTATATGAAGAGAGACGGGTGAGGACTTGTCAGTGAAGTTTGGACATTCCAAAAGGCTTGCAGACTGGGAAATCACCAGACTCATCACTACACTGGAGAAGTACAGTTCTACCTGAATGTCACGAAAAGTTGCCTCTTCAATTGTTAATTTAGATGCCACTTCTGCAACTTGCTTGTACTTCTCTTCATATTTCTTACCCAGCAACTCTGCCTGTTACGTAATTTGTTGACATAGAACCCCATAGAAGTCCAATTATTATAAATAATAGACACCAAATTCTTTATATTTCAGAGCATACCTCACGTTTATCTGCCAAAGCCCTTTCTGTGATTTCATTTAGCCTATTATCACATCTGCTTTTATACAGAACCTGATATACACACACAAAAAAAGACAAAAAATGAGAAAGGTGAGTTAAGAACAAATCCATTAGGATGTTATACTGTTCATAAAGGTTGACATACTGATTGAATACTAAGGGTCTCTTAATCAACAGAATTACTGCACGGTTGATATATTAATATGCCTAGTTGATGATCAAGGGGAAGAAAATAACATGAACAGAAATATCCTAACGAATAACATTCATAGAAGACACAATTTTTCCATAAAAAGCATCTATTCGTACTACATCTGTCATTACTCTACATCTTCCAATGATAAATGATCTTAAATGGTCATCAAAACAAACAAGCAGCACCAGATTCTTGTTGATATTTAACCCAGATCTTGTTGACTGACATTCAAACCACCACATTATAGTATCACCAAACACCACATATAAGGCAAACAAGCATCAGGCCATGTCTGAAACCACCCTTTTCTTAAGACTCGGGACTTCATGTGCATATTTGATCAAGAAAAAAAAAGGAGGGATGGGTTGGGAGGATAGACAAAAGCAGCTACTCACAAGATCCTGCATTTTAGAACGGTAAAACTCAATCTTCTCTTTGGAGTCCAAAATCAGCTTCTCTGTTTCATCACTCTGCACCAAATATAACATATTCATTGAACTTCAGGAATGACTTTCAAGACTATACATGTCTCCTTAAGTACAAAGAAAGATATGGCAGGCAAAATAAAATTGGAGAGAAAAAAATGACAACAAAACAGTTGGAATCGGATGAAAAACCATGACCAGACAATTAGCAAATTGGATTACAAGCAATGGAAATTCATTTTTCTGGACCAAATGAAAGTGGCAATTCTTTTTTGCTCTTGACATCCAACTGTTACTGTTCAGATTAAGATAGAAATTCATTTTGCTATGGTTAGAGAAGTTCAAAAGGTTCAACCAAAAGTCAAAAGAATTAAAATATCCAATTCAACTATAGTTTGGCATGCGAGCCAAAAGGGCAGAGAATGGTGCCTTTTTCTCTGAGGCTGTTCCATCTTGAATCATTGAGATTGCCGAACTCTGCTCTCCGCCATCATGCTGGTTCAAAAAGGAATCCTCCAACACTGGAGCTCCTGACTTGTGTTGATTGTTTACCATGACACCATCAGGCTGGGAGGCAGTTACTGGAACAGGTGGCCTCATGCCAGGGACAGGGGCCATGGATCGTGTAGGCTGCTGTCCAAAACCTAATTATGAGGATGGGAATGTCAAGAAAATTTCATCCGCTAGAAAGGAAAGAATAAGAAATAAAAGACCTTTCAAAGAAATTGTAATCCATACCAGGACCCCAAGCAGCACTTCCATAAGCAACTTTGGGTTGACCCGTCATGGACAACAAGGTCTCGTCGTACATAATATTACTTGGAAGAGCTGCTGGAAGAGGATGGCCTTCCCTGTACCGCTCCATCAAATAAAGGGCAAAGCAGAATTCCCTCAAAGAAAGCATGCTATCACTATCCTGATCAGATAAATCCCAGACCTGCTTTAAAATCTCTGCAAAAGGCAAATAAGGACTTGATAAGAATAAGCAATCAGAAAAGAAAAGGAGATCTGCAGTTTTTATGCAGCAACACCCGAATACCAATGAAGATTTATCTCAATCATATCCAAAATCAATTTACAGTCTAGAGAAACCATCATCCCAAAATAATATCAGACAAGGCAACTAGGCAATAGCTTACAAAGCATTACACATACAACAATGGAGATTCATCATATCATATCCAAAATCAAATAATACAGTCTAAAAACCTACATCAAATTATAAAATCTACAAAAACCAAATCCAAAATTAATGTCCAATTAGAAATTTGACTCCCCCCATCGGAAGGAACCCACACAATATGGTTACTTTGCCATGAACCTTTTATAATGCTTAATCCACGGAGAATCCATAGCCATGTGGAAAAATGAAAATCCATTACCTCTTGGTAGCCTCCAGCTTAAAAAAAGATTCCGTGCCTGCTCACCAGTGATTCTTCCATCTCTGTCAGTATCTACTTCCATAAAAACTTTATTATACTTCTGAATGTCTGTTGGTTTCATCTTTGGCCATGAAAGCTGTGTGCTATCAGAAGATTTTCCAACTCCAACTGAAATGCCAGGTGACACAAGTGAGGCAGAATTTGAAGCAGAAACTTGTGGGCCTGAGCTCGGTAATGATTGGGTTCGTTCAGGCTGACCACCCAGAGGTTGCATAGCAAAAGCACTCTGAAGTGAATCAAGTGAGCTGGACTTAACTGGACCTCGGGCTTGGGCATCACTAGAACCCGAGACAATGGAAGATGAGGTTGGGTTGTTAACAGCTTTCAACAGTGAATCAAGTGAGCCGGACTTAATGGGAGCTTGTGTGCCACTGGTAGCTGAAGAAGTAGGCAGAGCGGGTTCTTGTTTTGTTGCAGTAGGGGTTGCAGAAAACACATCACCACCGAAAAACGAATCAGAGGCGAACCCATTTCCAGAAACAACTTTAGAATCATTAGCAATGGGCTGAGAGGAAACTGAGCTTATAGGTCGCGGCTGGGAATTAGTGGTGGGTATGGATGGCTGGACCCCTCCAGGGCTAGTTGGAGCTCCACCAGTCCTTCCACCAAGCCAATCACTTGATATGTTCTGGTTTGAGACACTGGGAGTTGGACCAGCAGAACCACCAGACATGAAATGAGGTGGACGGGGGGTGGTTCCAGCAGGCATTATGGATGATGGACCCCCCAGACTACTGGAAGGCATACCCTGAGGCGGTCGGGAAGCAGTTCCAGTAAGCATTACTGACGATGGACCCCCCAGACTACTGGCAGCCATACCCTGAGGTGGACGGGAAGCAGTTCCTGGAGGGACACCCTGAAGTGGTCTCATAGTTTGACCATGCCGAGGAAAGTACTGTTGGTTCATAGTAGCATTTGGAACTCCTGGTCCTCTAAAGCCAAAACCTTGAGATGCTGTCGGAGCAACAGCACCCATCTGCGTGGCAGATGAAGCAACCATTTGAGGCGCAGCCGCTGGAACTCCTGGTCCTCTAAAGCCAAAACCTTGAGATGTTGTTGGGGCAGCAGAACCCATCTGCGGCACAGGTGAAGCCGCCGCCATTTGAGGCGCAGCCGTTGGAACTCCTGGTCCTCTAAAGCCAAAACCTTGAGATGTTGTTGGGGCAGCGGAACCCATCTGCGGCACAGGTGAAGCCGCCGCCATTTGAGGCGCAGCAGCTGTGGCTTGAAGATTAATTTGCGGTGGGGGGATTTTTGCTGCAGCCGGTCCATATAATGCTGCCTTGACAATGTCCGGTGTCAAATCTCGCTTACTCTGAGCAACAGTTACAAGTCTTAAAGCATTAAAAAACTCCGGCCGGCCAAGGAAGCCAGTTCGACTCTGATCAGCATGCATCCATATCTGCATCCACATTAAAAAAAAATATCTCGAGTTAAATCTCACAAATCCTCGCATCTAATATTCCAAAAAGAAAATAAACAAACAGTTTTGACCTAATTTAATCGAATCCTAGATTTCAATTATTTTCAAATTGATTAACAAAATCGACTTTTTCACCATCAAGCATCTATTTAACTATAATTTTGACCTAATTTGGATCAAAACGTGGATTCAACAGAGTATAGAAAGGAGAAAGGGGTGACCTGAGCAAGGACTTGTTTGGGCAAATTGGATCCTTGAAAGAAAGAGACAGCTTCAGCTCCACTGATTCTTCCATCCCCATCTAAATCAGCTCTCTTAAAGTACGCTTCGAATTGATCCATGTTTGGCACCGCCATTTATACTTCCTCCTCGGATTTAGAAGATCACATGAATATGAATTGAATTCGATGAGGAAAATTAAAAATCAGAGAATTTGATTTTGTGGGATCGAAGGTAATTGGAATTTTGGTGGTTAGATCGAGCTGGAAAAATGTTTGGGATTTTATTCGAGTTTGGATTTGGGGGGTTTAATTAATTAAAAGGAAAAGGAGATCTTTTTTGCAAAAAAAAAATCCCCAGATCGACAGGAAAGCAAAAGGAGACTGTGATTTCAGCTGTTCGTGTTTGGTGTTAAAAAAAATATTTGCTTGAATTTATGATTTAGCCTCAGTTTCCTTGTTAAAATTAAAAATGTACCGTTATCGAGGCTTGATATTTTCAATTTAACCCAATTCTGGTTTTCGAGTCGGGTGACTCATGATTGTAATCTTAAGAGGATGATATAATGATTAAGGAGGAAATACTTGATAGTATGAGTTTAAACTTTAGGAATATTTTTAGTTATGAGAATTTATTAATTCATTTGAATGCTTTAAAATAACACGGGAATACTTCTTTAAAATCGCTTAAAAAAGGATTTAAACATTATCCATTATTATAATTCATGTGTTTTTTAAAGTTTTAAAAATAAAATCATCGAGTTAATGTTTTCCATGTGTTTTAAAATATTTTTAATATAAGAAATTTTAAATTTATCAAAAATAACTCTAGAAGACATTATTTAAAAAAACTCTTTTAAGTTTTATTTGCATTGCTTAAACATATACTTGGTTTCGATTAATATACAGAAAATAAATGAATAAAAAGACTTGTTGCTATGATATTAGGCAATATAAAAATTTTAATTTTTTTTTGCTTCAAATTAATATTATTCTGGTGTTTTCATATCATTTTGATACGCTGATATCAAAAATAATTTTTAAAAAATAAAAAATATTATTTTAATATATTTCTAAATAAAAAATGCTTTCAAAAACAACCGCTATCATTTCCAAACATACTTAATTAACTAACTAAACTTTTGGTCCCTCCCTTCAGAATTTCCTAATTTAGTTATTGTATTAGAAGATAATTTAAAAAAAAAATGTCTGCCTGTTTTTCTTTTTCTTTAAAATTACCATATGTATGAAGTTGGCTATTGTCTTGTAGAGCAATTATTTTACTTGTCTTTCTTTCTTCTTCTTTTTATCACCGAACGTTTGGCAACTCTTTACGATTTAGTAATTGAAATTAAAAACAAAAAAAAAAT
>Ga0325404_1003830_pt1 | contig 16064 bp, 16 predicted proteins | sample PopdelMetagenome_18_FD_205664 | JGI IMG/M metagenome (GOLD analysis project Ga0325404, IMG submission 205664) | Populus deltoides microbial communities from Bellville, Georgia, United States - Xylem-Control-R1 | ecosystem: Host-associated > Plants > Phyllosphere > Stem > Wood/Secondary xylem... | reverse complement strand
CGAAGTTGTCTCTCCACCTTCGTAGCCATGTGAACTATGTCCTCTAGCTCCACATAATGCTGTAGCTCAACCACATTGGCAATGTCCCGATTTAACCCATTAATAAATCTAGCCATGGTGGCTTTTCTATCCACAACATTGGTTGTTCTTTCTAGGCTGGTCGACATCACCTCTAGCAGTAAAACTCCAATCATGCTATATGAAGACAATACTGCATTGATAGCTCAATTAAAGGGAGGATATATCAAAGGAGATAGGATAAATCACATCTGACCAAAATTCTTCTTCATACATGACCTTGAAAAGTGTGGTGACAGTGATGTTCAACAAATTTGCTCAAAAGATAATCTAGCAGATTTATTCACTAAAATATTACCAACTACAACATTTGAAGGATTGTAGTGCAATATTGGAATGAGACGGCTTAAAGACATGAGATGATATATTCATGAGGGGGAGTTAATACGCACTGCACTTTTTTTTTCCTTGGCCTAGGTTTTATCCCATTGAGTTTTCCTGACAAGGTTTTTAATGAGATAGTTTTCAATGTGTATGGCTGTACAATAGACATCCAAGGGGGAGTGTAATAAAATCATGCATTGTATGTAGATGTCTAGATGCCTTCCTACACCCCTTCTTTATTATATTCATTCATCATCATCAAGTTCATTTGAATCTACATCTTCTTATGACCTTTGAGCTTACAAATATTTATGTACATGTGCCTATAAATAGGAGCATTGTTGAGAGAATAGTATACGCACATATAACTATAAATTCATATGAAATAAAAGTGTTCTCTCTTCATCCCTCTAATCTCCATTGTTCTTATATGTTCTATTTACTCTTTATTAATTATGTTGTTTTATTAATGTATGCTTCTTGAAACATAGTTTTATAACATGTTATCAGTATGGATAAAACACGAATTGCTCCTCGCTTTCATCTTGATGCAGGCAATCATATTTGGTAAGAAGTAGAAGCATGAATTTCTCTTCGCTTTCGTCTTGAAGCAGATAATCATATTTGGTTTGTTGATAAGTGGAAGAAAATGTGGATTCACATCATGCTGTAAATAAGCCTAATATTAGTGGTGAAGACATATGCTTAGCAGATAGTGCAACAACACATATCATTCTCAACCATAAACAATATTTTTCAACTATGAGAATGATGAAAGCAAAGTGAATACAATATCAGGTTCAACAGACTTGATTGAAGGCTCTAGAAGAGCGAATTTAATGTTTCCTAATAGAACAAAATTTATTATTGATAATGTTTTGTCTCTACTAAATCAAGGAAAAATCTACTAGGTTTCAAAGATATATAACTTAACGGGTACCATACTGAGACTGGCAATGATAATGGTATAGAATATCTTTACATCGTATCAAATGTATTTACTAGAAAACAAATATTGGAAAAATTACCCGTTTTATCTTCAGGTTTGTACTACACAAGTATTAGTACAATCAAAGTCAATGCAATAATGAACTAGAAGTTCAATGAACCAAATACTTTTATTATTTGGTATGACTGGTTAGGCCATCCTAGATCAGTAATGATGCGAAGAATTATTGAGAATTCACATGGTCATCCATTAAAGAACCATAAGATTCTTCAATTTAAGAAATTCTAGTGTGTTGCTTGTTCTCAAGGCAAATTGGTCATTACACCATCACCAACTAAATTGGGACTAAATCCCCAAGATTTCTAGAACATATTCAAGGTGATATTTGGGGCCCATTCACCCACCATGTTGACCATTTAGATATTTTATGGTTTTGGTAAATGCATCTACAAGATGGTCACATTTGTGTTTATTATCAACTCACAATCTAACATTTGCAAGATTACTTGCTTAAATTATTAGATTACGAGTAAAATTTTCAAATTATATAATCAAGACTATTCGTCTTGACAATGCTGGTGAATTCACATCCAAAGCATTTAATGATTATTGCATGTCACTTGGAATAAACATTGAACATTATGTTGCCCATGTTCATACTTAGAATGGTCTTGTTGAATCACTTATTAAATGCCTCTAGTTAATTGCAAGACTATTACCCATGAGAACAAAACTTTTTGTCTCTACTTGGGAGCACGTTGTTTTACATGCAGCAATCCTTATATGCATTAGGCCAACAACATATCACAAATTCTCCTCATTACAATTGGTTTTCGTTCATAAGCCAAACATTTTCCATCTAAGAATATTTGGTTGTGCAGTATATGTTCCAATTTATCCGCCACAATGTACAAAGATGGGTCCTAAAAAGAGGCTAAGAATATATATTGGGTTTGAGTTCCCATCAATAATTAAATATCTTAAGCCCTTAACAAGTGATTCATTTACGGCATAATTTTCAGATTGTCATTTTGATGAGACTATGTTTCCAACAATAGAGGGAGAAATTAAACAGTTGGATAAAGATATTACATTGAATGCATTATCATTATTGAATTTTGATCCTTGTACAAAACAATGTGAACAAGAAGTTCAAAAGATACTTCGTTTGCAAGACATTGCAAATCAGCTACCGAATGCATTCACTGACTCAAAACGAGTAACCAAATCTCATATATCACTTGTAAATGCTTCAGCCCAGACTGAAGTCCCAGTAGGACAATCCACTAAAATTATAGCAAATGAGTCTATAGAATGCCAGAAGCGTGGTAGACCAATTGGTTCAAAAGATAAAAATCCTCAGAAAATAAAAGGAGCAAATAATAAAATTGGCATTATTGAGAAAGAAAATATTCATAAGGAGACAGACATAATTGATCATAAAACCTCATAAGAGGTTCAGGTACCTGAAAACAGTTAAAATGAGGAGATCTCGATAAGTTATGTCTCTACAAATAAAAGATGGAATCGAAATAAAATAATTTTTGAGAATATCTTTTTATATAATATATCGCTTGATTATTAATGAAAATGAGGATCTTGAGCCTAAATATATCAAAAAATATCGACAGATAAATGATTGGTCAAAATAGAAAGAAGCAATCTATACATAATAATTAAATTCACTTGCAAAACATGAAGTTTTTGGACTTGTAGTCCAGACACCTGAAGGTGTAAAGCCAACTTGATATAAATGGATATTTGTGCGAAAACAAAATGAGAAAAACAAAATCGTAAGATATAAAGCACGACTTGCGGCATAGGGGTTTTCACAAAGACCTAGCATTGATTATGATGAAACATATTCTCCTGTAATAGGTACAATTATATTTCGGTATCTCATTAGCCTAGCAACTCATGAAAAGCTAGATATATGTCTGATGGATGTAGTCACAATCAATTTATATAGGTCAATAGATAATGATGTTTATATGAAAATCCTTGAAGCATTTAAAATGCCTGAAGCATATAATTCAAATCTCTAAAAGGTTTACTCAATCAAGTTACAAATGTCCTTATATGGGTTAAAGCATTCAGGATGCAAGTGGTATAATCATCTTAATGAATATTTGTTGAGAGAAGGGTATAATAATGATCATATATGCCTATATGTACTAATAAAGAAGTTAGAATCTGATTTTGTTATTATTGTTATGTATGTTGATGATTTATGTCGTGGGGTGCGAGTGTCGGCGGAGGCTCTTGTTGTGCCTCCTGTGTGAGGTGTGGTGTGTTGTGAAGGGTTTTTTGATTTAATCATAAAATTATGATTATTGTTCAAGAGTCGCCACCTAATATTATGGTCGCTAGGAACCTATGGTCTGCGAGAATTTGGGTAAGGGACTGGTTGTGCAACAGGGAGACACATCACCCCTAGTGCATCCTACCTAAGGTAAGCTGCATTGTTGTTTGATTGTTTTTATAGGTCGGGTTACTATTGGTTGGTCTTTTCTGAGGTTCAAGGTAGATCTTTCTTCATAAGAAAGTTTCTACCTTAACGAGTTAAATCCTAACAATTCTAAACTTTGAATTTTAGCATCGCATTTATTAACTCCATGTATCTTTAATACCTGAGGGTGCACTTTATCGTGTAATTTTACACCTCACAAATATTAAAGTCTACATCTGGATCTTAAAAAAATTGGAAAAAAAGTTTTTGTTATTTTAGCCAAACCCTAATAGATGATCATAAACCAGTGATGAGAAAGATGCAATTTTTTTTATTGAAAATATGCATAAAACAAAATATTTTTTTGTTTTTGAAAAGGGAAATTAATTCAAAAGTTTTTGAGAGTTTTTTTTTAAATGTTTTGAATTTTTTTTTGAAATATTTCGAAGAAAACCGGGTATTTTAATACCGGATTTGTATTTTACAATATAAATATACAACCCGATATTATGCAAAATTGGTAGAAAAATATTTAAGAAAATCACAACTTTTTTGAAATGATTTTTCAAGATTTTTTGGATTTGTTTTTTAAAATAATATTATAATAAAATATATATTATATAATATTAAATATGTGGGCTAGGCCGATCCCACGAACTTTGGGTTGGGCCGATCTCGGCCCAACAGATCCTTTCCTTTTCTTTTTGGGGCTGGACCCAAATGGTCCGGCCCGGGCCCACATGGTTGCTTGCCCGACCCAGCAACCATGCTGATTAATCATGCTGCATGCAAAACAAGAGAATTCGTTCTGCATGCAGTAACGGAGGGGTGACGCTACCTCATGCTGGAGTGCCTAAATGGAGGCTTAGCTGGTTGAGACAAGAAGGGGCTGACGTGAGGACCGTGGCTGAGGTTGTGGCAGAGATGGTGGCCGGTGGCAGAGCAGGATGAGAGAAGATAATCTGCAGTGGGAGAGGGGCCGACGGTTGTGGTGGCTATTCTGCCACTTGTGGGGATTTGGGTTCGCAAAGAGGTTGCGATGTCATCTATTGGTGGAGGAGAAAGGCGTCTGTGGGGGTCTTCAAGGGCTGAAGAGACGGTGGAGAGAGAAGGAAGGGAGTAATGTTGGCTGGAAAAGAAAACAGAGGAGTAAGCTGATTTTTGAACCCCCTATTCTCCTTGCTCAGGCCATGAAATGCATCCCTACTTATAGGAGGTGGAAGAGGGATATTTTGTTTTTAATGGTGCCAAATTGTGGCCTTTGGTTTGGCCGGGAAGCATCCCAACCGTTGGTTCAAAGTGTGCATCGTAAATTGTCAAATCTACAAGAAAAAGGCTGACTGGGTTGACCTTTTTAAGCTAATGTCGGTGCCGGTGTCATGTTAATAGGCCTGGATGGACCATACTCGGAGATATAGTGATGTTAGGTGACCATTTTGCTGCATGTGTTGTCAATTTTGGTGGACATATGAGGCATTAAATGCACCTTAAATGTAGCTCTATAAGCTATCATTTTCGTGCAAAATCGGGGAAGACAATGAACGGTGACTAGACAACACGGTGCTGTTTTGGTCTGAATTAGGGATATTTTATCGATCTTCAATTTAGTCCTCCCACTTTCAATTTAATGTAATGGTATCTCTAATTGACCCTAAACTTTTGATTTAATGCGATTAAGCCCCTGATGAACTTCAATGAGAACCTCGAAGTTACGCGTCTAATGTGATTTGGTCCTTGGTCTCGGATTTATGCAATTTAACCCCTAACTAACCATTAAACTTTCAATTTCTTCAATTTCACCTCCGTATTTCATTAATTAAGCCCCTATAGTTTGGCTCCTTTTGCAGATTGGTCATTGGCTTTGAATTTCGTTAATTTAACCCCTAATTAACCCTAAAACTTCAATATTCTTGCGATTTTGTCACTGATTTCAATCAATTAACTTGGTAAATATTAAATTTGGTCTCTTAAAATTCCAATCTTCTCAATTAAGCCCAAAATAGGACCCCAAACTTAATGTTTTACCTATTAAATCCCAAATAAAATTAATTTGACCCATTTAAAATATAATTAAGTTCTTGCACTTAATTAAATCCTTCAATTGGACCCAAATTAATTCTTAAACATAATTAAAATTTAATTTGGCCCATGATTAAACGAAATTAGCCAATTAAAAATTTAATTATATCGTTGAACTTGATTTTTATGCAAATTCGTCCAATAATTATTCAATTTGGCCTTGCATTTGCATTTTTCTCCATTTTTTGGCATAATGGGGTACAATTATTTCCTCCAAAATTGCTGCTTAATTTCCTAGCCTGCTTTCCTCACGTTGCCAGCCTTTATTTTATTTTTTTCATTTATTTATTTTGAAAAAAAGTGAATTTTAGGGAATAACCCAGAATTGGGTTTTGATAGTTGCCCTCTCTTTACAATGCTTATGATAAAAAGTCTAGTAAGAGAATTTAGATTGTAAGCGTTGTAAAGAAAAAAAAGAATGAGAGATGATGGACTCATCATATTGAGAAATGATGAATCCTTTTGAGGGCTAAAAAGCGCACTTAGAATAAAAACTGGAAGATTTTTCTTTTGAAAATTCAAAGATTTTGAAGTGATTGAATTATCATGGGTGACCTACTTAGATAAAATTTTAAAAAAAAAGTTTTTTAAGATGGTCTTATTGTAATGGGTGACCTGCCAAGGTGAAAAACAGAGATTTTTCAAAATTGTGAAAAATGCAGAGATTTTTCAAAATGGTAAAAAATGAATAGATTTTTTCAAAGTGGTCTTATTGTAATGACAACCTACCGAAATGAAAGGTTTTGAAGGTTGTGAAGATTTTTCAAAGTGGTCTTGTAGTAATGAGCAACCTGCCCAGGTGAAAAACACAATTTTTTCAATGAGGTGAAAAATACGAAGATTTTTCAAAGTGATCTTGTTATAATGGGCGACCTGCCCAGATGAAAAACACAAAATTTTTCAAAGATGTAAAAAATACGAAGATTTTTCAAAGTGGTGAGAAATGCAAAGATTTCTCAAAATTGTTTTATTGTAATTGGCAACTGACCCGGATGGAAGATTGTCAAGGTGGTGAGAAATACAAAGATTTCTCAAAATGGTTTCATTGCAATGGGCCATTGGCCCAAATGGAAGATTTTGGAGGGGGTGAGAAATGCGAGGATATCTCAAAATGGTTTCATTGTAATGGGCAACCGGCCCAAATGGAAGATGAATAGAGTTTTCAAAAAGGTCTGATTGTGATGGGTGACATGCCCAAGTGAAATAAAATAAAATAAATTTTTTTGAAGAGAAGACATGATTGAAAGCGCATCATTCAAGAGACGGGAGCTCAAAGAAATGTTCGAAAAGAGATTGGACTTAAGGGGAACGAGGGCTGAAAAGCGCACTTGAAAAGAGGTAAGGTTAGAAAACACTCTACACAAAAGATGAGGGCTCAAAGGCACTCGAAAGGAGGTATGGTTAGAAAACGCACTACCTGAGGGGTGAGGGCTCGAAGGGACACTCGAAAGGAGGATAGGGCTGGAAAGCACAATATCGAGAGTTGGGGGCTCAAGGGTGCACTCAAAATGAGATAGGGTTATAAGGTGCACCGGCTGGGATGGTTGATGGCTCAACAGCCGCTCAAGAAGAGGTGATGGTAAGACACTGATATGTCAAGGATGAAAGTAATGCATCATGATCAATATACATGTCTACTTACCTGAGAAATATAGGTCCCCTTTTCTTCATGGAGTTTTCCTTTTCTCAAAAGTTGGAGTCTCTAATAGTAAGTTTTGATGGCTCTTTCCGCTCTTGCTTACTCGAGTTACATCTTGTGATTTTGACTTCTAGGAGGGATATGACATCAACATACTTTTTATCCCACAAACTTTTATCTGAAGAGGTTGCCAACTCAGCCCAATGTTTTCTGTTTTCTTAAAAGGGGAATCATGGAGTCAACCTTATGTGTTTTGGTGGACTGCCTCCCAGTTTGATCATGTCTCCAAGTATTCAATTTGGGTTTTCCTTTGGGATGAGGCTATGTGGAAGAAGATTCGGTTATTTACAAGGAGTTGTTTTCATGAAGAATTTTTGGAATTTCAAAGCTATTTTGAAAAATCATTTTGATGTTTATTCAAAACAAACATGTTTTGAAAAATTCAAGCGATTATCATGGATAGGTTTACATGAGTGTTGAAAAATTTTATTTTGCTTTTGGTGAAGTGAGTGATGTTTGATTGGTCAAAGCGGTTCCAGATCTAATTTGAGGGTTTTAAAGAATCAGTTTTCAAAGTATTCATTTTGCTTGCATGAATAATGACTTGTTTTGCATGGGAAAACAATGTCTACAGATCCAGATTGCCTGCCTTTGATCAGAAAGGGCTTGATTGGGCACGTAATGTAGGCTTTAGCTCTTGGCTATGAAGAAAATGATATTTATAAGCTCAAAAGGAGTTTAAGGGACTTTAAGACTATGTATCACTAGTGCTTATATCCCAAACTCTTTTTTGGTCCATGAATTTCTGGACTTTGGAATTGATTTGCAAAATGGTCCACGGTGCCCCCCATTGTTGGGTATTTTCTTCTTTTGGTTTTGAGCAACATTATATTAGTAATTTTTGTTGCACGCTCAAATCTTTTTGGAACTCTTTCATGCCCCCCCCAGCTTTGTTTGAGCACTTTTGATTATTAAGAATTTTCTTTCATGCTCCCCAGTGTTGTTTGGACACTTTTATCGTTGTGGACATTTTCATGCCCCCCAAAGGTTGTTTGGATACTTTTAGTCATAAAGGATTTTTTTTGCACTTGCCCCCCAGTGTAAAGAAAGTGTGATCCTAGACAAGGTTAGTTTTCAAGAAAAATGCATTAGGCTCAAAAAGGGACGGCAAGGGATTTTTTGAATTTGTGAAAGGATATCAAAAATGGTCTTTCTTCATTTCAAATACATTCATTCAGAATCAGCAAGCTTTGCTTTCTCACAAGCAAATATGCAAAATGGTTTCTCATTATTCATACAGTCAAAACTCAGCTTTGAAGTTATCTCATGGTGTTCGGGTTGATATCACTTGAATTTTCAGTATGTGTTTATTAGAACAAACACCAATTTGATTTTTATTTTGTATTAAAACTTTGATTACCCAAAAATCCTTGTGAAAACATGGGATCATATATGTTTTTTGGGAAAAAAAGAAACACGCCAAAGAATTCTTGGTGTAGTGATTTTGTGAGTGAAGGGTGTGCCAGGTATTATTTGCACGAAGCAACATAAAAAATGAAGGCATATCATGAACACAGAAAAACACATAATTTTATTAACAAGAAAGGCTTATTTAACAGAGAAAGTTTTGTGGCATTATGAGCCAGACAGGTTGAAACAAACATGATCAAGCAAAAGACAATAATTGGGCGAGCTTCATCCTCCCATTTTATGGCATAACTTTGTCCTCTGTCCTTAAGAATGCACACTGCCTTCTTCACACCCTACTCTTGCCATCGGTGCTTTGAGGTTTTCGGAGCGTTCCGCCTCTAGTGCATTCACTGATCCAGTACCTAAAGTATGATTAGGTAGAGAGTTTATACTCACGTTTGGAGTTTTTTCAAATGTTATCCACCTAGCTTTGATCAAATGAATGAGCCTTTTCTTAAAAGCACTATATGAATGAATGCTATGTCCCACAACGCTAGCATGGTACTCGCAAGTGAAATCTAGCTCGTGCCAATTAGGGTAAGGTGGTTGCAGAGGTGTCAAGGGTTCTGGAGCTATATGCCCAATGCTCAGTAGCTTTTGGTACATCTTATCTAAGGGTAGTAGTAATGCAGGTAGTTGTTCTTGGACTATCTGGTATTTGGTTTAAGGCTCAGGTTTTCTGGTAGGAAATGTAGGATTGAGACTGATGTTGGAAATTTAGGGTGAAAGGGATAAAGTGTGATAGTTTTGGAATGAGTTCTTCCTACCCCTATAGCCACTTTCAACATAGTCGACCTCCTTTCTTTTACCCTCAAAGCCTCTTTTCTCAGTGGACGTAAAAATTCTACCACTTTTGACTCCTTGCTCTATGCGCTCAGCTACTGTCACAACATCAGTAAATTCCTAGGCCAAACTACCCATCACATGCTCGTAGTACGGCGCTTTGAGCGAGTTGGCAAACAGGGTGACCATCTCTTTGTCTAAAGGTGGGGGATGTACATGTGCAGCTAAATCTCTGCACCTTTGGGCATATTCCCCCATGCTTTCCTTGTCCCTTTTCTCTAGATTTCACAAGCTAGTTTGTCAGGAGCAATGTCCATATTGTACTTGTATTGCCTAACAAAATCTTTTCATCATCAAGTCTTTCCATTTGCAGATCTTTATGTTGTCAAATCTCATATATCAGCTCAATGTCGCCCCATTTAAGGTATCTTGAAAAAAGTGCATCAGTAGTTTCTCATCATGTACTACTTCTGCCATCTTGTTGCAATAGGATTTGAGATAAGTCATGGGACATTGTGTTCCAGTATATTTGATGAATTCAGGAATATGAAACTTTTTCGGGACAACCACATTTGGAACCAAACACATTTCTTCTGCCCGTACTGGATCATATAAGTTTACCCCTTCAATTGCTCTAATCAGAGCTTCAAGCGCCGATATATTATTTTGATCAATGCCATCAGATGACTTGGTCTTATGGGATTTATTGGCAAATGGATCTATGACTGCAGGAGCTGGTGCTAGTGGCGTTGAGTGCACAAATGCTGGATTGTGTGGAGGTTCTTGACCATGTTCACTCATTGTTTCTTCGGGCCGGGCCGTTGTTGGAGTCTGGACAAAAATGGCATGCTTGCCTTTAGAGATTCTAACTCTTCTTGGAAATGGGCGTCACGGTGAGCACCCTCTTCATCTTCCATGTTTCTTGCTCGGAGTCGGGTGTTGTAGACTCTATAGGGACCTATTTTCAACTTGTTGCATGTATATATGTTATTTATAATGGATTGATATATGTGTATAGATGCAAATGTATTTACATGCACATTGGTTATGAATGGCAAAAACCCATGCACAATGAATATTAAGGGAGTTCATGCTCTAAAGGAAGGTTCTAGATCATTACATGATGGGTAGGCTTTCTACCTGGTCTCGAAAAGGTCTATGAACTGCCTAGTGACCACCTTGTGTGAAGGCAGTATAAGGGTTTACAAGAAATGGTTGGGGCATAATGTGACCGCCATTACCGAGTAAACACTCAGCTCATAGTTGGATGTTTAACGAATCCGAACCCCAACTAAAAGTCATGAGGCAAACCGCTACTCCCCACATAACCTAGAATTGGGTTTTAAAATGCATGCTAAAGCAGTAAAAATGCGAGCTAAAATTAAAGACCAACAAAAGGCAAATAATCAAACAAGTAAAGTTTAGTCCGAGCAGCCAAGGTGATCCTTAGTGTAGTTGCCATCCTGTCGCGGGGTGGGAGCGTCGCGATGTCGTCTGGCGATGGCGGAGGCTCTTGTTATGCTTCTTGTGTGAGGTGTGGTGTATTGGGAAGAGTTTTTAGATTTAATCATAAAATTATGATAAATGTTCAGAAGACGTCACCTAGTATTATGGTCGCTAGGAACCTATGGTCTGCGAGAGTATGAGTAAGGGACTGGTTGTGCAAGGGGAAGGCGCATCACCCAGTGCACCCTACCTAAGGTAAGCTGCATTGTTGTTTGACTGTTTTTCTAGGTCGAGTTTCTATTCGTTGTTCTTTTCTGAGGTTCAAGGTAAATCTCTCTTCATGAGAAAGTTTCTACCTTATCGAGTTAAGTCCTAACCATTCTAAAGTTTGAATTTTAGCATTGTATTTATTTATACCTTGTATCTTTAATACCTGATGGTGCATTTTATCGTGTAATTTTACACCCCACAAATATTAAAGTCTATATCTGGATCCCAAAAAAATTGAAATTTTTTTTTTGATATTTTGGTCAAACCCTAATAGATGATCATAAACCGATTATGATATCTATTTTCTTGGATTTTCAAAGCATGAGAAAGATGCAATTTTTTAAATGAAAATATGCAGTGAAAATTTTTAGGATTTGGCCGTATGCATGAAAACAAAATATTTTTTTTGTTTTTGAAAAGGGAAATTAATTCAAAAGTTATTGAGAATGTTTTGAAATTTTTTTTAAAAAAAATATTTCAGAGAAAACCAGGTATTTTAATACCGAATTTATATTTTACAATGTAAATATACAACCCGATATTATGCAAAATTGATAGAAAAATATTTAAGAAAATCACAATTTTTTTGAAATGATTTTTGGATTTTTTTTGGATTTTTTAAAATAATATATATTATATAATATTAAATATGTGGGCTGGGCCGAGCCCAGGAATTGTGGGTTGGGTTGATCTCGGCCCAACAGATCCTTTTCTTTTCCTTTTGTGGTCGAGCCGAACCCAAATGGTCCGGCCTAGGCCCACATGGTTGCTGGCCCGACCTAACAACTTGGTTAGCAGCAACGGAGGGGCGGCGCTACTTGACGCCGGAGTGCCTAAATGGAGGGCCAGCTGGTTGAGACGGGGAGGGGCTGACGTGAGGACGGTGGCTGAGGCTGTGGCAGAGATGGTGGCCGGTTGTAGAGCTATATGAAAGGAGAAGAAAATCTGCAACGGGAGAGGGACCGACGGTTGCGGTGGTTGTTCTGCCACTGGTGAGGATTTGGGTTCACAGGGAGGATGCGCTGTCGTCTGTTGGTGAAGGAGAAAGGCGTCTGTGGGGGTCTTCAGGGGCTGAAGAGACGATGGAAAGAGAAGGGAGGAACGTTGGCTGGAAAAGAAAACAGATGAGTAAGCTGATTTTTGGCAATTTTTGGACCCCCTTTTCTCCTTGCTCAGGCCATGAAATGCACCCCTATTTAAAGGAGGTGGAAGAAGGATATTTTTTCTTTAATGGTGCCAAATTATGGCCTTTGGTTTGGTCGGAAAGCATCCCAACCGTTGGTACAAAGTGTGCATCGTGAGTTGTCAAATCTGAAGGAAAAGGACTGCCTAAGTTGACCTCTTTAGGTTAGTACCGGTGTCATGTTAATAGGCCTGAATGGACCATACTTAGGGATAGAGGGATGTCAGGTGACCATTTTAGTGTATGTGTTGTCAATTTTGGTGGACATATGAGGCATTAAATACATCTTAAAACTAGCTCCCTGAGCTGTCATTTTCGGGCAAAATTGGGGAAGACAATAAACAATGACCAGACGACGCATCGTCTTGTCCTCTCTGTTTTTTTTTAAATTAAAAACAATGGCGTTTTGGTTTGAATTAGGGATTTTTTGTCGATCTTCAATTTAGTCCTCCCACTTTCGATTTAATGCAATAGTATCCCTAATTGACCCTAAACTTCTGATTTAATGCGATTAAACCCCTAATGAACTTCAACGGGAACCCCAAAGTTACATGCCTAGTGCGATTTGGTCCTTGGTCTCGGATTTATGCAATTTAACCCTTAATTGACTATTAAACTTTCAATCTCTTCAATTTCACCCCCGAATTTTATCAATTAAGCCCTTTTAGTTTGGCGCCTTTTGCAAATTGGTCCTTGGTTGCAAATTTTGTCAATTTAACCCTTAATTGACCTCAAAACTTCAATTTTCTTGCGATTTTGCCCCTGATTTCAATCAATTAACTTGGTAAAAAATAAATTTTATCTCTTAAAATTCCAATCTTCTCAATTAGGCCCAAATTAGGCCCCCAAACTTAATGTTTTACCCATTAAACCCCAAATAAAATTAATTTTACCCATTTAAAATTTAATTAAGTCCTTGCACTTATGTAAATCCTTCAATTTGACCCAAATTAATTCTTAAGCATAATTAAAATTTAATTTGGCAAATGATTAAATCAAATTGGCCAATTAAAAATTTAATTATGTCCTTGAACTTGATTGTTATGCAAATTCGTCTAATAATCATTCAATTTGGCCTTAAATTTGCATTTTTCTCCATTGTTGGGTGTAATGGGGTATAATTAGGCTTTAAAATTTCCTCCAAAATTTCTGCTTAATTTCTCAGCCTGCTTTCTCTACATTGCCAGCCTTTATTTTATTTTTTTGATTTTGAAAAAAAATGAATTTTAGGGAATAACTCAGAATTGGGTTGTGACAATTTAAATATTATTGGAACTCATAGAGAGATACCAAAGACAATAAATTATTTAAAGAAAGAGTTTGAAATGAAAGATATGAGAAAAACAAAATTTTGTCTTGGCCTACAAATCAAGCATTTAGCAAATGAAATTCTCATTCATTAGTTAACTTACATAGAAAAGATCCTTAAAAGATTTTATATGGATAAAACAAATCCATTGAGTACATCAATGGTTGTTCAGTCACTTAATGTGAAAAAGAACCCTTTAAGACCTTGTGAGGATAACGAAGAATTACCAACTGCAACGTTTGAAGGATTGCGGCACAATATTGGAATGACATAGCTTAAAGACTTGAGATGATATATTCTTGAGGGGGAGTTAATACGCACTACACTCTTTTTTCCATGGCCTAAGTTTTATCCCATTGAGTTTTCCTGACAAGGTTTTTAATGAGGCAGTTTTCAATGTGTAAGGTTGTACAATAGACATCCAATGGGGATTGTTATAAAATCATACATTATATGTGGATGTTTAGATGTCTTCCTACATCCCTTTTTTATTATGTTCATTCATCATCATCAAGTTTATTTGAATCTACATATTCTTATTATCTTTGAGCTTATAAATATTTATGTACATGTACCTATAAATAGGAGCATTGTTGAGAGAATAATATACACACATACAACTACAAATTCATATGAAATAAAAGTGTTCTCTCTTCACCCATCCTAATCTTCATTGTTCTTATATATTCTATTTACTTTTTATTAATTATATTGTTTTATTATTATATACTTCTTGAAACATAGTTTTATAACAAACAACAACAACAACAACAACAATAAAAAAAAATAACGATAACAATAACGATAATAAAAATAAAAATAAAACAACAGTAAGAACAACAACGACAATAATTATTTGGGTGTAGCAAGCTTGTCAGACCCACGTTACTTGGGTGAGGTAAAGGTGTCTGATCCATGTTGGTTGGGACTGACAAGCTCGGCAGACCCACCATGGTTGGGTCTGGCAAGCTTGGCAAACCTACCTTGGTTTATTTTTTATTTTGTTCCCTTGACTCTTTTTCTCAAAGTTCTTATAGTTTTTAATTTTATCCTTCAAATTAAATTTATGGTTTTTCTTCAATAGTAATAATATTTTTTTTCAAATTTATTAATAATTATATTAACAATAATGAAAATAATAAGAATGATAAAAAGAATAATATTAAGAATAAGAATAATACAATAACAATAACAATAACAATAACAATAACAATAACAATAACAATAATAATAACGACAACATTAACAATAACAATAAAAAACAACAACAACGATAAGGATAATAATTTGGGTCTGACAAGTTTGCCAGACCCATATTACTTGGATCGGGCAAAGGTGTTTGACCCACGTTGATTGAGACTGGCAAACTTGGCAGACCTATAATGGTTGGGTCTTGCAAGCTTGACAGACCTACCTTGGTTGATTTTTTATTTTATTTCCATGGCTTATTTTTTAAAGTTCTTATAATTTTTAATTTTACCCTTCAAATCAAATTTATGATTTTTCTTCAATAGTAATAATATTTTTTTAAAATTATTAATAATTATATTAATAATATTAACAATAATAAAAATAATAACAACAAATTGAGTCTACCAAGCTTGTCAAACCCACGTTTCTTGGGTCAGGCAAAGGTGTCTGATCCACGTTGGTCGGGACTACCAAGCTTGGCAAACCCATCGCGATTGGGTCTGGCAAGCATGCCTTACCAGACTCAAGGCGCTTATGTCTGGAAACCACGCTAGACTCAATGCACATGGGTCTGGCAAACTTGCTAGATCTAAGGCTCGTGGCTGCAGACCCAAGTTTTTTAGGTCTAGCAACCTAAGAAAAGCACGACTGTCCTAATCAATTTTAGACGCAAAATTCATTTGTGGTCCCTTGAATCCAACAAAATTCAAAAGAAATAATTAAAATAAACAATCTAATGTGGTTACAGAGTACTTATACCTGCCTAAAATGAAGAGAAACAACAAAAAAACCACTGTCTTCCCGTGCAAAATCAACCAAAATCTCATTCAACTATACCAGACTAGCACTTTCCCAAAAACAACCACGCAACTGGATACATCACAGATATGACTT
>Ga0325404_1003828_pt1 | contig 16070 bp, 13 predicted proteins | sample PopdelMetagenome_18_FD_205664 | JGI IMG/M metagenome (GOLD analysis project Ga0325404, IMG submission 205664) | Populus deltoides microbial communities from Bellville, Georgia, United States - Xylem-Control-R1 | ecosystem: Host-associated > Plants > Phyllosphere > Stem > Wood/Secondary xylem... | reverse complement strand
TATAAACAGTGGTGAAAGCAAGTTTACTTCCAATGCCAGCTTTCTAAGCAATGTTACTTTGTAACAGAACATCTTCTTAATATTAACGGTAATTCGAAAACAAAATTGAGAGAGATAAGAATGTTGTCGTTGGGTGGTGAGATTGCAAGAACTGGCGGGAATGATGATTACCCGCCATCACCTAACCATAATTTTCCCTTCATTTTCAAGAAACTGTTTCCTCTCAACAACTACTCGCCACCTGACCACTGCCTTCACTTTCACGTTCGCAATATTCTTTCTTCTTGTTCTTGTCATCCTTGACTGCTTCCTGTTACGAGCCTTCGATCTCCATGGCAAATTCAAGATTTCAAAAATCGAGGCTTGTGTTTGTTTTATTATGCTTTTTGTTTTTTGTCTCGAGACTCGGGATCTTCGTGGCTGCTGATGATAAGTCAAATGAGTCTAACAAAGATGATGGTTATGATTTTGCAGTCACAGAAGAAGATCAGATTGGTGACAATAGCACTCTTAGTGGTGGTGCTTATGCTGCCCCTAGTGGTGTTGCTATGGATCAGGAAAGATCCGAGCTTTGCAAAACCGATATGAGTAGTTTTCTTCCTCCACCATATAATAACATATCAAATATGGTCTGCAAACCAGTTTGGAATACTTTTCTGTTGAGGGTACGTCCAATCTGACGATTCATTTTTCTTTGATCTCATTTGTTTCTGCTCATGGGCATACCCTAATATCATCATCCTGTGCCTGCAGTATCACAAGAAAGAAGATAATGTGGTGACTTTTATATTATCTGCTGTATACACAATCGGATGGGTGGCAATGGGGTTTTCGAAAGATGGAAGGATGGTTGGATCCAGTGCTATGGTGGGCTGGTTCAATAGGAAAGGTCAGGCGAGAATCAAAGAGTATTACTTGCAAGGGACTAGGCCATCACAGGTCATAGAGGATGCAGGTGAATTGGACCTCACAAAGGTTCCACCTGCTGTTGTGATTAATGGGGCTATGATTTACTTGGCATTTCAAGCCAAGTTTGAAAAACCTCTCGCTTCCCAGCCAATCATATTGGCTTTTGGAACCAGGTATCCAAATCACTACCGCCTATCCTCACACGATGACAAGACCGCTATTCTTTTCGACTTCACTGCTGGTTTGTTTCATCTCCACCGAGCTGGGCTTCCTTTTTTTTTTTTGGTTTTTCAGCATATGATTTTACTTGTAGTCCCTCACGAAAATTGCTCTGACTCATATTTGGTCTCGATTTCTCTTCCCACAGGTTCTGCGTCTAGAGCACATATAAATCCTGGGCAGATGAAGAAGAATCACGGGGTATTAGGAACCTTGGCATGGGGTCTATTCCTTCCTAGTGGGGCAATTGTTGCAAGGTATTTGAAGCATAAAGAACCACTCTGGTATTATCTACATGCTGGTATTCAGTTTTTGGGATTTCTCTTGGGGCTTGCCAATGTGGTTCTTGGACAGCAACTCTATAGCAAGATTGATGCCAATGTACCATCACACAGAGGCATAGGCATCTTCGCTCTCACTCTTAGTATTCTTCAGGTATGTCCTCATCTGATTTTATGCACAGTGGCTTTTCATAATCACATGTTGATCATATGAAATGCATTCTGATAAATGCTCCAAACTGGGATTCAGATATTGGCGTTCTTTTTAAGGCCTAAGAAAGATGCCAAGATCCGCAAGTACTGGAATTGGTACCACCACTGGTTTGGAAGGATTGCCCTCTTCTTTGGAGTCTTCAATATTGTGTGGGGAATCCATCTAGGAGCTGCAGGGACGTCATGGAAGATAGGCTTTGGGTTTCTAATTACTATGATTCTAGTCACAGTTATTATTCTCGAAACGTTGACATGGTTGAGGAGATCAGAGAAGACTACTCCACCTGAAACCTTCCAAATGAATCCAATTTAGCACACAGTTTTCAGGTACCATTTTAAAAGAATCTGCATTTTCCTTTCTTTCAATTGAGTCTGTGCTTCCTTTCAACTTTACACGCGTATTATGTCTACATCCTTGGCCATATTACTAGAAATTTCAAGAGTAATTTGGTGAAACAGGGTAACTGGTTGATGAAAGATTTTGCATCTGAAAGTAATGGTAGAAGTGCTCAGATATGCACCAATTATCTTTTTTGACAAGGCCAGAAAGCCATGTCCAGCTGCATTCTAGTTCAATCTTGGACCTAGTCAGAACCAGAGTGTTGAATTTATTTTACAAGCTGTTCCTTGTGTGCCCAGTGTGGTGGCTGGATGCTAAGGATATGGTTTGTGGCTGGATAATTGCGTCTGCCAAGCTGGAGAGACCGTCAGCTTTTCTGTACAAATTGAAGTAGTTGAAGCGATATGTATTTTGGAAGATTTCGTTTTTGTGAGGAAATTGGCATGCTGTGTAGCTATTTAGAATTTGTGGGTTGTCTTTTCTTCTATTGTGTTTGGCAAGGATAATGCAAAGATATTTTTTTAATATGTTTTTTGAAATGGCAACGAAAAGAATTAACAAAAGAGTTGCATCTCGTTCTTGGTTGGAATATTTTTTTCAAAGAGTGAAGCTGAATTTCTCTTTTCTTCTCTTCTGGCTGAAGTTGAATTTATTTCTCACTCTTTTAACAATACAAACAATTCGCCTGCCCTTTGGCAAGAGAGATGTCGGGGAATTTCACAGGTTCAAAATATTTTAGTTTCAGTGACAGTAATGCATTTTTCAGATTAACAGGAAACTATGCACCGGCACTTGAATAAAATGTCAAAGCTATAATTAATTCAATGGAAAAGTTCCCCTTATTTACAATTCAATCAAATTAATTTTTCAAAGTCAAAGATATGGGAAACCCAAAGGACTGAATGTATGCAGATGCTGTGATCCAAGTTATCAAAATTTTCTACCTGCATTTTCAGCCAAGATTTTCAACTTGACGAAACATGTGCTGAAGATTCAAATGGTAGACTTCATACTGTAAACCTGCACATCAAGCAACACCCAGAATAAGGCCCAAAAAATGTGGCTCTGTATAGCAGACTAGCACCTTTCAACCTTTTTTGCCTGCTAATCTCCAACTTGATGTCACTCGAGCATCAGCAAGTAATTTCAAGTTATGGATGACTTCACTTTTTTTGTTCCGGTAAGTCGGTGCTTTTGTTTATGTGACTTGCAGGAAATGAATTATTTTTTACCGAAATCATGGCAACTTCAAGTCATGGAAGAAAAAACCCTTGGGCGTCCAGCTTCTGTTATGTATCCACTACCCAGACATCTCTTGATGGTTATTCAAAGTAATCAATTATGGTACATTTTAAGAAGAATCCATCACAAGGCAGCAACTTAATAAAAAAGACAGTTTCTCTCTTTTGACCGGGCCCGTTTATTATGCTAAAATGGTACCGTTTCTGGAATTAACAAGAGATAGAAAGAGAGACAGAAATACCTGGAGTAACAAAATGGAAGCATCTGTTACTGTGTATCCGCTACCAATTGCACAGGCACAAACCAAGTCAAATGGAGAACTGCAAATTTACCAGAACATAAATATACTAGTCACAAATAAATCTTGCATACACTTACACCAAATTCTATCCATAGACTAAGAGAAAGTTCAGCCTGCATATTGCCCTATGGTTGTGATATGGAGGTCTAGAAAGATACTGCAGAGAGCAGTGTTTACAAATATGTACTTACATAAGAAAATAGAAGATCAAAGAAGCAGTTCATGAAATGGAAATTTCCTCAGGTTCAACAGATTACCTGTTTTTGTTAGTCAAGAAAACAAAAATTACATTGGCTTTGATTATAGAGAACAAACCTTTAAATTTGCAGAAGGTGCTGTGACCATGAAAGCCGGAATATACTCAAGATACTTGTGCCCCTCACGCATATGATCCAATAAAGATATTATCTTCCAGTTTTCTCCAAACAATCCTGCTTATATTGAATCGCTTGATTGGAAAGAACTGCAGAACCTAGGATCATGTAGCACTAGTTGTGCAACCTTCACCTGCAGCAAAGCTTGTAGATTTGGGAGATTCACTGCCTCTTACCACTCTGTTATATATAACTTTAAAAGACTGTGAGCCATATGGTCGACTAAGCAAGCTCATTGGCATTCTCAGAGTCTGCTTCCGGTTTCTCCTTCCCCTTAACAAAATGCTGAAGGTTTTCTCCTCATTAATCTGCTGGTCAATACTGCTAGTGACATTTTCTTGTGAGCCTTTTTCCTGACTCGAATCATTCCTATAAATTTCAGCTTCGGATGGATTTGAATGACCATTTTCCTTTATATTTTCCAACCCAGCCCCAGTCAATTCCTTCACATTGTCATTTCTGTCTGATGCTTGAAGGTTTGCTTCGTCATTTGCTTCTCCTATGTTGTCAATGTCCACTGACAGAACTGGAGGTGGACTTGGGCTTTCAGAATTTTCAAATTGTGCTTTAGGCTCCGATAGAGGATCAGCAATTGGCTCAACAACAGGTGGCAGGACAGATAACTCCACTGCAAGGCAGCCAGGCCATACTGTGGTAGGAATAAACTCTGACACACTGGGGCTCGGATTGCACTGCCAGGAGAAATGATTAGGATGGAAGGCGCTGCTAGTAACAGGAAATGTACTAGTTGGTACAGCTTGACTGTAAGGAGGATACATAAAGGGCAATGGCTGTATCATGTTTGGGGTTGGTGGTTGTGAGGGGTATGGGTATGGATGGTGTGGGGAGGACATTGGATTAATGGGGCGTATGACAGTTGCAGGTCCAGGGTGAAGAGTCATGTTTACAGGCCAAGGTGCAACAGCTGGAACAGCACCAGGAGCAGAAGGAAGAGGGATGTTGATGGCAACTGGTGGAGCACGTCCAACGGATGTTGATGGGTTGAAAGGAGCTGCAGAAGCAGACAATTTCTTATTTGGTAATCCCGGAGCATCGCCTGAATTCAAAATCAATGGTTTGTCCTTCAAGTCCTCTGCTCCAGGCAAAGCGGAGTTGAGATCAACTTGTGGATCAAATTCACTAGATGAATACTTCTCATGAGGTTCCTTTGGAAGGGAATCAATTGAATTTGGCATCTGGTCAATCAACATTCCATTCTGTATAATTTCATGAAGCTCAATATCACCAGATTCATGTCCTTGCACACTCTGAGACACCATCAGCGAGGAATTTTCTTCCAACACGTGAGTTGAGTGTTGTTCTTCCATTTTATGAACACCAACTATTTCCTTCTTCAAATCCTCCGTGTAATCTGATTCAGAATTCTCATCCTTCTCTCCACTTCTTTCTTCCACACCCATTACTACTGAACCAGCAATTGCTTTTGCTTCATTTGTCTCTCCAAGTTTTCCATCACCAATTTCCTGGTTATCTGAATTATCACTTTGGGGAAACCACGCCTGCAACTTAGCAATGGTACCTGGTGGTGCCAATGCTACTTCCTTGTATGAAAGAGATTTTCCAAGACTCACTATTGAATTCTTTGATGGACGAATGTCATTAGGGGCAGAAACTGGAGCCGATTCTGATGAAGTAAGAGCCTTGCTGCCAATCCTGGGATTCTCTGTTGTAGAAGTTTTATAAGATGAAGGAACAGACTTGACCCTGTAGGTTACAGCTTTAACCATTCTCCTCCCAAATTTGGCGCCTGGAGGGAGATTGGTGGTTTGGTGGTCTCCATAACTTCCATGAGATGGTGCTCGTTTCTTTAAAAGGTAATACTTACTATTCTGGTGAGCATTCTTGACAGGAGCATAATCCATGTTAGCATCCACAATCTTTTTGTGATAACCATAAACTTTTCCAACAATCCCCCGCCGCTGCTTTAGACGTCGCCCATACAAGCCAGCTGACCTTGGCCTTTGAACTGGTTGCCATCCATCATCTCCTTCAGCATGAGTTTCAAGCAAGGCTTCAGTCCAGATGCTTGGTTTTTTTTCCACATTCTCTTCCACAGCAGGTGTCTGGAGTTGAACTTGGGCAGAGCTGGTCTCTTGGGAAGCATCATCTTCAGGCACTGGTATCTTCACATCTGAAGCATCTTTAAGAGTATCTTTTGTAGATTCATCGGAACTTGCCATACTGACATTTGGCTGGGTTTTATCCTTTACCTGAAAAGCAAAAGGTTGCAAGGCATGTTGTATTAAAGAAAAAATTAGAGGTGACTGTGTACAAAACGTTGTAATTTTCCAAGTCAGTAACCATTCTGAAATATAGCTTGGCAAAATACTTGATCTCCATGGTGGATCTTCATTTCATCTTTTTTTCATTACTTCAATTACAACAAGAAAACTGACAGGCCTTCACTGTTAACAGTATTAGAGAAGGAAAAGTTCGAAGGAGAAATCATAATTATTCAAGATCTTGCCTCTGTTTTCTTGTCATTGTACCTCTATAACTAGTTTCCTGAGCCTTTGAAAGGGACAGAGTCAGTTCATGCAAGAGAATTGTTTCTACAGTATTCCAAATGATCCAGTAGGGAACCCATAAGATGTTTACTTCACAAATGAGTGGCCTATTATCTATTCTTTTTCAGTTCAGTGCAAGATTCATGAACAGAAACTGGTGTAACTTTTCCCTGGTGTCGTAGGCTGTATGATGGGTTAGAGTTGTTTTAATCAAACAAGAATATCCAGGTACCTTTGTGATATAGCTCTTTCTCTTTCCAGCGACAACATCTCTCACCTTAGCATCACGACTTGGATTAATATAGTCCAGCAAATCTGATACACTGCCAAATATTAAAAAAAAGTAAACTATTAGTTTCAAGATGTCTGCTTGAACAAGAGTTTGCATCATAAGCCAGATATGTAGATTGCATTCACATGTAACAGCATGTTCATGGTGCATATGATCATATAGAAAGCAATAGTGGCATCCAACCAGATCAAATTATTCTGCACATCCATTTCAAAAGTATTCTGGTGCAGGAACAGAAAAATAGTATATGAACAGGATAGATATGATGCTCTGGGCAAGTATTTGACATGCTTCTTGACCAAAGGAAAAAAATCTTTGGGGAAGTTACTGAATGTGAGATGGACAGTCCTTGCTGAGCGATGTTTGTGCACGTAGCAAAGATCATGAAGAAACTTCAAGCATTAAATCTTCCCCTTTTCTTTTATCTTTGTGTGTGTGTGTGAGTGTTGAAGTTAACTTATTACAATTTCATGTATGTATTTCCAACAAAATTTAAAGAGCATAAATTGTTTTTCATGCAAGTCCCATATAAAAACAGTAACCACACCAATAGCAGACATCCAAATGGTGTTTGTGCATGTAGCAAAGATCATGAAGAAACTTCAAGCATTAAATCTTCCCCTTTTCCTTTATCTTTGTGTGTACTTGCTGAAGTTAACTTGTTACAATTTCATGTATGTATTTCCAGCAAAATTTAAAGAGCATAAATTGTTTTTCATGCAAGTCCGATATAAAAAAGTAACCACACCAATAGCAGAGCATCCAAATGGTGTGATTAGTAAAAGAAGCAGAAGAATAAACTGTATAAAATAATTAAATGAAGCAACAACAATAGTCCAGTGTTCAGCTAATTTACCTAAGGTGGCCTTTGCTAGCAATTGATGCATCAGGCTTCTTAGTACCATTTCGCACAGCTTCTTGCTGTTCAAAAGCCTTGGATTCAAAATACTCAAGCCAAGCAGCAGCATCCTGCAGCATTTTATTAAAAATTTAAAATTACAACTGGATAGGAGTCATAAGCACATATATAAACATGCCCTTCTGAAAAGTAAAAAACTTGGTAATGAATCTCTATGTCAGAGAGAGAGGGACAGAGAGAAAGTAAAACAGATCTCATGTAGTCCTTGAAGGCTTGAACTCATCGACTTGGAGCCATTCATTTCATGGCTCCATGTCACGGTGAAAGCCAAAATAATCCCCAGGGACCTAATTAATTGCAAACTTATCTTCACTTCAACCTTTGGATCACCAAGTCAGGAGAGTAGATCAGAGGATTGCACATGTGTTATCAATTATGAATATAATACTTTCAAGATGTTCAAATTCATTGAGTGCGCCTAGTACTATCAGACTAATGAGTGTTTCTAGCTCAAAGTAGATGACGTAACATGAATGCTTAAGAGGAGAGAAATGGGAAGGGTTGATTAATTAATGAATTTAGCAAGACACCTGAGTGCGTAAATCATCCGGACCCAGCTTTGCTCGTAGAATTTGCAAGGTTGTTTGTTCATGTTGAACACTCAAAGGATATGCTTCCATCAATGAGAGTGCAATTGCTATTGCATGGTAGCTTGCAGCAGTCTGGCATCATTAACCAGAAACAAAAAAGGATTACCTCTCAAAAGAATTAAATGCGCTAATTTTTCCAAATATAGTAAATAGATCATTTATAGCATGTAGCAAGTGAAAAATGAAATTTCATTAGCCATTTATTGTTTCAATAAATGCAGCAAAGTGCTTAAAGATGGAGTACCGACTACCGACCATCTGAAATGCTCAGTGCTTATGAACATTCTTTTTTTCCCCTTCTGAGGATTTTTATATTTAAAGAGGAAGAAGGAAATTGATATGGCAATTCTTAAGGTTAATTAATTACAATATGGAAAGTTTATTGTATCTGATTGTTTAGAACACTTCTTAGTTAATTTGAAGGTAATGCGTATTGCATTAAATAATTAACTTCAATTAAGCATATAACAAGCTTACCCAACCATTTTACTTTCTGTCATCACCTAGAAAATAGTGAGCATATTATGAAAAATATAACACAAACAAGCTTCAGGAGAAGGGCAAATTAAAACCTGAATATGGTCTGGTCCAAGTAACTTTTGGTTGCATTTTAGAGCTTTATGAAGATATCTGAGGGCGACATGCACATTCCCCAGACCTTCCTCCATCATAGCCACATTGATGTATGTTGCAGCAGTGTTTGGGTGTGATGGACCGCATGTGAGATGTAAGAGATACAAAGCACGCTTTACATACCTAATCAACAACAGTACTAGTCTCAAGAGTCTCAAACTAGGATAAAGTTAAACCACAAAACATGAACAGATTATCATGAATTATGGCATATATGAATCTAACTGTGGGTATCTCCCAAGACTCACAAAAGAAGTATGGGAAAAAAAACTTTCAAAAAGACAGATAAGACTGGATCACACTTGAGAAATCCAAAATGAAAAAAGAAAGGATTTAGGTTTGAGCAACATAGATAAGAACCTTGTTTGTCAAAAGCAATAAAAGGAACCATGTCGCTTAAATATGATTATCAGAGCAACAGATATTTAAAATTTATGGAGTGGAATCACAATGAGAGCGATCATTATTCTGATAATTCTAAAGAGGGATAACTGGATACAATCAGGTAGTCCACAAGGCAACCAGTCAACATCAAGACAGAACCAGATCAAAATATAATGAATGTGAAACATGAAATTACATAGTATCATGCAAACCTAAAATTATTAATGCACGAAGAATGAAAAGCATACTTGAGAGCCAGCTCTGTATGTTGAAGTCTGTAATAGAACACAGCAAGATCCCCATAGCTTTTCATTGTGTCTGGATGATCAAGTCCTAGTTCCCTCTCATTAATATCCAAGGCTTTTTGCTGATATATAGTGGCCTGTAAAGCGAACAGAATATTAAATCAGCACATAAGGTAAACCCTCAAATAAAGGAATGCAAAGTTTCTGGGTTGATTCTGTGGCTATAACAAGTCATTCTGCCACAGATTATTGAAAGAAATTTAGCAATGTGACTACAATCAGTGTTGCTGGTGAAAATTGCCAGCTACACAGGGAAAAAAATTGATAATAAATAGACCTGATTGAAGTCTCCAGTGTGATATAATACTACAGCAAGAAGGCTGTATGCTCCTGCAGTCATTCGATGGTAGGGACCACAAACTGCCACTAGCTTTGCAAGAGCCTGGAAACACCAAAGATGTGAATCAGCTAATAAACTACAGTACCAATAGAAAAAGATGATTACATAGTGAAGCACCTCGTTGACATGGAAAAAACAGGGAAAAGCATTATTATAAAAGAAGCCATGACAACTATGCATTTGCAAAGAGAATATCAGAAGTGTAATTTCAGAATGCATATACCTTTGTCCCATAGGTGACTGCATCTTCAAGTTTTCCCTTGTCCAAGGCTGTTTTTGATGATTCCAGGAGTTGCCTTCCATCTGCAGAGGAGCATGCTGCTTGCTGAAAATAAAAAGGCACAAATCAATATGGATTGGACAAATTTTGACTGGTTTTCAGACAGGATGAAGAAAAGCTTGTTCACATCAATCTCAAGTAATCACCTTATGTAGTGGAACCAGACTGACAACATCTGATTTTCTGAATGGATGTGGAGAATCCATATCAAAATCCCTCGGAACCAACTCAATGCCCACCTGAGAGGAGGGGAGAAAAAATTAAGAGTGTCAGTTTATACAAGTCCCTGATTTGACTTTCCCAAATCAAATAAAACATCAACTACATTTGCATGAATATGCAATCCATTCCTTTAAAAGGTATTGTTTCATTTGGAGGAATGTCACATGCGGGGATGAAAAAGTAGTCATCGTCATTTGTGTGAAACACTGCTGTGAGTTACAGGTTTACAATTGTGCCTCACCAAAAATAATCTTCAAGTTGGGCATAGTTAAACTGAAGCCAGCGGATTAATTGCCAATGATTCATAGTCAATTTGTTAGAATCCCAAAAATTGGAAGCAAGCAAGCAAGCTTCTTGTAGATTAAACAATTTTGAGTCTCTATATCCCACTTGTCATGCATTCTGGAGCACATGCAGATATTTACCTTGTGGCACAACCCTCGCAAGATTGCAAATTTCCTCACATCTTTGAAGTTTAAGCTGCTAAGATCCCATTCATACCGCTTCTTCAAAAATACCTCCAGCCATCTCCATACAAGAGGGTGGACATGGCAAGACTTGATTGAATCTCTGGTTTCAGGAATCCCGAGCATTAGATTTAATGCAGCAGCTATTGATACAGCCATTTTCTCTTGGTCCACAACAGCAGCAATCACAGCCTGAAGTATATGCTTAAAAGCTCGTACTATCATCTCATGAATGCAGAGTGACTGTACATGCAACAGCTTTTCAGAAAGCTTTACCTGTTTTACAAGATAAATAGCGGAAATTACCCAATATGGAAATCTGAATTAAAAGGTAAACATTCACAATTATAAGAGGAGTTGTTAACACATTAGCTTACTAGAATTGAAAACTATGGGCGATCCTAAGTTAAAGGAGGCACATCAAAATGCACAAATATCAGCAGTCATTTATAAAGTTAATTCAATACTCTTATAAATTAAAAACACCATTTATGAAGAAAAATTAGCATTTAGTGCAAGTTTACATAAATGATAAATTTATACGGTACAATAAATGTACACACATGAAATAAAATAGATGAGCATCTTTATATGTGAAAAATAGGTAATTTTTTTATATGCAGTATTAAGCCCTGTCAATTATGCTACAATTAGCAAAACAAGTGAGCTGACCCAGCCTTCAGTCAATGTCATTTAAGAGTAAGTGACTGAGCCCTCAACAGCAGAAGCTGCTCATGAAGATCTTAAGGGCATGCGCCTTATCTTGTGAAACTCACTCTATATCTAGTGAAGTCTAGGCCACACAAGATTACCACTCAAAAATCAATGCCTTAAGGCTATTTATCACTGCTGCGCTTCAAGCATGCTTAAGTGTGTCGAAAAGGCCTTTTAAAACTATAAGGATCGCATGCAGTTAACACTTGCACTGGCTCAGACAACAATCTTCACATGCATGTTTATACATATGAATGAACAATGGCATGATGGCAGGTCTCATTGTCAAGCATGGACATACAAGGATCAGATTGGGACATCCTCCAAAAAAACTGGATGGTTATAGCACAAACACAGTTTTTTATAAATAAATAAAAACATTTGTGTAAAAACAAATGCATTTGTTAAAGTTAGACATAAATGTGCCCAACAGGATGGTAAATATGGAATTAAAATTTTCTTTGCGGGCAAATAAATGTAACTAAAACATGTACTAGACATTAAAAGCCAGGGTGCATGATAACAGAGAACTTACAACATGCCCAAGAGAGCGCATCTGAAGACCTCTAGTATGCATAAAATCAGTTAGAGTCCGACCATCAACGGGTGAAAGCTCCAAAGAACCAAAATCTGCTACCTGCGTTTTTTTACCAGTACTCAATAATAAACTTCTAGAAATGCAGATTGCTGAGATAATTAATGAAAAGGGTAGAGTACCAGTTTAGGAAGAGCAACTTCAGTGTAATATTTCTGAGACAAGTCAATTAGCTGTTGCAGAGACTGTTGATCACTTCATAGGTTAGTTCACACCTTACTGGAAAAGAAAAGGCAATGACCAGTCAAGGAAATACTACCTTGCGATGAAGTCCAGTGTCTGATTCTTTTAGTCGAGCAAAGGCTGCATCGGACAACAACTGCTGCAGTGCAAGCTCATTATCTTTAGCCTCAGTTTCAAGGTGAGATTCCACAGATGCCAGTGTAGCATCTTCAACTGCCCCACTTAAACCATCAGAGGCAGGTCTTGAATTCTCCGGCTGCATTTTTACATTGCTTTCATCTGATTTTTTCTTGTTCTTAAGGGACTTAAGAGGGGTCCCAAGTCCCTCAACCTTCATTTCTGTTTCTGTGGAAGGCTTCTTGCCCTTCTCAGTGGATGGTTTCTTATCTTTTTCAGTATTTTTCTGGTCTTGCAAATGCTGTATCCAGCAGGCTCCAAGTTCCCATCTCACCAAATGATCCTGCTTCAGTACCTCTTCTTCATCAAGCCTGGTAAGACTTTCTTCCAGTAATCTCTCTACAAATGCTTCGGAAGCACTGAGCTCTTCAAACTCTAAAGTTTGCAAATTTGGTGTCCGCTTAGTGTGTTCTGAAGGTGTTGGTTTGTGAAGTAGTAGTCTCAAGCTGTAAGGAAGGAAAAGTTAAGACTTCTGCATAATGAATGCAGCCAGACAACAAGAAAATAACCAAATTAAGGAGTGTATGCTATCACCATGAAGTCATAATATTAAAATCTGGAGGCTTGGCTTTTGGCTATAAATATCTTTCATTCCGGTATAATGTTACTATCATTATGATCAGTACAATAATACACATGTAGCGTGGGAATGCATGTCATCGAACCTAAAACTTAATAATAAAAAATAGATTTACAGGTAAGAACTAACATGCCATGCACATGGAGAATCAATCAAATCACCTTTCAAAGACTTCCATCTTTGAAAATTTTGAGGTTGAAAATCGTATGACATGATTGGTATTTTCCAAGATTGGAAAAATTATGATTCCATGTCAAAATTCTTAAGGAAAAGGCAGGGTTGACATTTAACTTCAGCATAATTAGTTGAAATGGAAACGACAACGCAGTATCGAATTTGATCATCATTGCATTCTAAAATTGTTCAAGACAAAGATCCACTTCTCAAAATGCAAAAGGACTTCATAAATCAAAGCTGACTAAATTTATTATATTGGACTGGCATCTGTCTTTTGACAAATCCATATAGAAAACAACAAAACTATAGGTTCCCCACTTGTGAATGGTCCGTCACATTGTGCTTGTTCAAAGCTAGAGTGCAGCAATTGTATTTGATTCTTAGCACAGTTCACCATTAGGTAATTTTAGTTCATCAACTGCATTTATACAATTTCACTAGCAGATAATATCTAAGATCTCTATTGCATGTGAAACTATTAACTGTGTGGGGAGGTGGCTAATTTTAGTACTCATTCGTGCATAGGAAAAGATGGTAAGAACCTGTTGATGTTAAGGGCATTTGCACCACCTTCAGGCTGTTCAAGGTCAATACTTTTGGATGGAGGACTGGCTTTCTTTTCCTCCCTCACCTCAGCTTTTACAATAGCAATGAAACCACAGTATCTTACATTAACAGTGCCAAGTGTTGCAATGTCCTGCAGTCAAGATGCAAAACAGAATTCAACCAGTTTACCAATTAAACCAAAATTAAAACACCAAACCCTTGGAAGAGCATCATTGAACAATTACATTTTCTGGAACTTACATGAGCAGCAGTGTTCTCATCAGCTGTGATCCCTTTCAGAAGGTTCCTCTCTACTGAATTTTTCTTATCAGTTCCACTTGCTTGAATCCCATCAATTTTAGTGTCTACCTTAGAGCTTGCATTGGTAGCATCTTTCATAACTTTGATGCTTAAATCCCCAACTCTCTCTGTGTAAGGAATATTACTGTTTGCAACTGAACCCAATAAATTTGGCTTTAATTTTACATGTTGCACAGCTTTAATGGCTCTGAAAATGGCAACATCCACAAATAGGCTGTGAAGCAGGAAGGCTTTCCTGTCCCGAATCTGCCTCTCCTCAGCTGTCTTGCAAGGCATAGATGCGACAAACAAAAACTCGTCGGTCCAAGGTATGTAATCCTTTTTCCCATCTCTTCCAAGACCACCTCCATTTCCTCCCCATGTTTCATCCTCAACAGGAAGAGGAGGACAAACTGATGGCAACTGTGCTGCTACGGGAGGGATAAGCCATGTGTTTGCTCTAAAACCATATGGAAGATTCCCGAACTAATCAATGGCCAGGAAGAAACAAAAAGATTAATAATTGAAAACGAGAACTACAACGTCAGAGAGAAATCATTAAATTACATTTGAACAATTTATTTCCCTTCTTCTTTTGAGATAACCATATCAACACAAACGGTACATACCTTGTTACGCTCTGCAAATGCTTTCATGAGCTCATCGTAAGCCTGACACATAAGACATGACATCTATATTACTTCAACAAAATCTAAACCGAAAACAAAAAATACATCTCAACAAAAGATAAGACTGTTGATTTACAGACCAAACTTCATATATTAGCAAAATTACTGGAAAAGCATGTGACATTAGCAAGTGCAAGTACTGTTTATCCGGAAAAAAAATCTTTTGAGAGAATTAATGGATTCCACTCGATAAATGATAGAGGATGCACCAATTCGAATATTATCCAATACAAAAAGAAAAGGAAAAAAAAACTACTACAGTTTTTTTAAAAAAAAAGAGCCAGAAAAATTGGGTAAGGTAGTGAAACTAACATTATCAAAAGCTCGACTAAGCTGCCTTAGCAAATCAACAAGATTGTTACATAAAATCCTCTGTTTTCCAACACCATAAAATCCCTTTTTGCAAGCTTCAACTTGAACCAGCTTCCCATTGCATAGCTTCACCTGATCATTTTAACAACAATTAAGAAAAAAACCTCGTCAAAAGATTTTAGAAAAAAAAAAGAAGATAAAAACAGATTCATTAATAAAACAATCTTACGTCAAGAGAGAAAAGATGATCATCCACGGAGATCTCATCAATCCGTCTTTTCGTTGCCTTCCTTATAACTGCATCAACGCCAACCACATTTTCCATTATTTCCAGTTATACCCTCAATTATCTCAAAATTACACTCGTTTATTTATAATTAGAGAGAGAGAGAGAGTACATTGAAGAGGAGGAGTGAGATGCGAGAGAGAGAAGAACTCGTAAAAGCTCCCAAGCTTGGGGCACGAGTGGCTCATTTCTTCTTCTGCATCCACCGGAACATCTTTTGATGCTGATTTTGGTGACGATGATTGTTTATTCGTGGTGGTGGTGGAGGAGGAGGATTGAGATTTAGCGGTGGTTTTCTTAGAAGTCTTATTATCCTGCGCAGCCGGCGCATTCTTTCCGATATCGGACTTGATCTTATCATGCGCACTCGCCGATGGACCTAAGCACGTTGTGCATGCCACAATGTCCAGGAGTCGTCTAACGTGCGCCACTGCAAGCTCCTCATCGAGGTCCTCTGAAACAACGAGAAAAAGATATGGAGAATGTAGCGGGAAAACGAAAACGAAAATGGAAACATTAAACGCTGTCGCTTGAAATACTGTTTAATATCTGAAACGGCGTCGTTTGTTGGTCGGGATTTTTGCCTTTTACCATTGGTTAAAGTGAGAACGCAAGGCTTGAGTGCTGACACGTCGACCGTGTCTTTTAACCGCGCTCCTCTAACCTGTAAAT
>Ga0325404_1003823_pt1 | contig 16076 bp, 7 predicted proteins | sample PopdelMetagenome_18_FD_205664 | JGI IMG/M metagenome (GOLD analysis project Ga0325404, IMG submission 205664) | Populus deltoides microbial communities from Bellville, Georgia, United States - Xylem-Control-R1 | ecosystem: Host-associated > Plants > Phyllosphere > Stem > Wood/Secondary xylem... | reverse complement strand
TAACTATTTTTATCCTTGCATGTATTTGTTAAATAATTCTGGAATTAAGAATTTTTTACAAGGATAATTTAAAGATAAAAAAATAATAAATATTATATTTGAAGACATGTTCTTTATATACCTCCAATTTTTAAAGTAAAAAATTCACTACAAAATTGCCACATGGATTAGATTTATCTTGATGTATTCATCTTTGTTTCTTCAACAAAACATATTTTTATCTTCATTGTCTATGTCCCTTCCATTACAAGATATAAATCAAATGTTATTTTAGTATGTGTTTGCATGTGCTTTTAAAATAGTTTTTTCTTTAAAAATATATAAAATGTTTATTTTTTATTATTATTATTGGTATTAGAACATTAAAATTAAAAAAAATATCAATTTGAGAATTTATAAAACACAAATACTCAAACAACACTTCATGTTTTGATGTTCTTCTTTGACCATGGATATTGTATTTTATTTTTAACTTTATGAAGTCCGAAGTTCAAAATCAAGATCCGTTTGAAAAGTTAAGGTAAAACACGTGTTTAGTTTACTATGAAGTAGAAGACTGTTTATCCTTAATAAAACAACAAAAAGACTATTTGTTTTCAAAAAACATCAAAATTATGTTGAATTTGGAGCTAGATTTCATTGCCCCAATGATTCTTAATGCATAGCCTCCAATGTTTTTTTTTTTCATGTTTAAAAAAGCTGAATTTTTTTTTTCACGTCCAGAACATATTTATTTTACTGTATAGTACTAATAAAATATCAATGCCAAGCATAATATTCTTTCTCCTTGTTCGATGTGCCTATTCTCCATCAGTCCCATCCCCTTCGTCTCCCCTCTCAAATTTGCCGGTCCTTTTTTTTTTTTTACCTCTCAAGAAATGACTTCCCAATTCCCATGAAGATACAGAATCTGTTGCCGTAGATCCCAAACAAACCATCGTCAAAGTTACATTAATAAAAATAAAAAGAAAAGAACACAGAAGCAAAATTATTGTGTTATGGCGATCGAGACTTTCTCAGCATGACACCTTATATATGGAATTTTGACATGGAAATTATTATGAGGAACAGGAAAAAAGGGTAAAATCTTCCTGCAAGTAAACTCATAAGAGGAAAGGACAAAACGATCAGCTTTTGCAATCATGGCGATTTAAATTCCAAGGTCGAGTCTTATGAAGGTTCAAATTTAATGGTGCACTCCAATTTCATGAAGGGAAAAAAGAACAGAGAGGAGGGTGACTGCCTGGTTATGTTGATGAAAAAGGGCCAAGAGGAAGAAGAGAATGACTCAAGAAATATTAAAGAAAAAGAAAAAGAAATAGCCAAATTCATCAGGAAAGAGTCCATTTATCTTGTCAATTTTACAGCAGCACCACCAACATGCACTCACGAGTTCGAAGAATTAAAATCCAAAAGCAACGCCATGTGTCAATAAATATTTGACAAGATAGGCACGTGTGGCTTAACTATAGCGAAGACAAAAAACGAGAAGATTGCTAGTTGCCCTCTTTCTTTGATATCACTCTCCAGTCTCCTGTCTAGGGCTAGACTGCCTCACTCGAGCTGCAATGTCTAAAATAACAATTTTAAATTAAGCAGGAAATAACAACAACGATAATATAGTGATGGGTTAGAATCATCAAATATATATTTGGTTAGATAGTTTTCTAATGTCATAATTTCACTAAAAGATGTTAAAAATATTCCATAAAAGTGATAGAAGGATTAGTTTTTTATATATATTTTTAATGTAAGGAGATTGGTCTCATTAATCCATGGAGGTAGGGAGTTGAGTTGTTGGCCTCAGTAAACTGGGGGGTGGCATGGAATGCAGAAGAGTCAAGCTGTCAGGAGTCTGCAACTGAGAGAAGGGGAGCGAGCGTGTGATACGCTCACATGAGTCACTTCTCCCTACTCACCGGCTCACTGCCCTTTCTAGCTTGCCGAACAGTGCACGTTCTGTGCTGTTTTTGCTGACTAATCTCCCTCCTACTCTGTGTAGTACTCTAGCTGTAGTGATGGAATCTTTCTTGAGATTTTACACTCAGATTTACCCATCAAAAAATAGCAATACATATATAATTTGCCGCAGTGCTGTTGGTGTGCCATTAATGAGCGCTTGATTGCTTTTGCTGCCATAATAACAACCATTTGATGAATCTCAGCGCATCGAAGCAGGTGGGTCTGAGGGTCTAGATTCGTTGATTGCGTACCCCTTAATTACAGGCACATCAGAAGCCCTCACCCAAATTTCGGGTCAAAGCCTATCTTTCCCGCCGGCCTCTCTTTCACTGTGTCACCGGGCCCCTTTTCTGATTTTTCTCGAGGAATTTAGAGGATTAGGTTGGAAATATCAACTTCCTACTTGGCATGCAAGGTGAGCTCGAGCTCGATGGGCTGGCTAATGAATCGCTGGTGGTCTTCGATGAATTTAATGTCTGGATGACAACAATATTTCATGTGTAAAACAGCAAGAAAAGAAAAAAAGGCACACATGAAAAGGAAGGGAACCAGAAACTACAAAAGTGGCTTATCAACGAAATGATGTAACGTTATGTTTTTCTATCCAATTGACGAACCTACCGAACACACTGATATCATTACAGAGATGATTTTATACAATGATTACTCCCACAACAAATTTGCCTCTGCCACTCTAAAACATCATTATGGCATAACGGTTTGAAGTTGAAACACCTTGATAATTAACATCGTCGATGAAGTTTTGAAATGGCAAAAAGTTCTGTAGATGAATATATCGAGTTTAAGCTAAAACGCCCTTTTTAAAAAAAAAATAAAAAAATAGTTGTTTAAAAGGGTTTTGAAACCCATTTGATGGAATTCTCGTTTAAAAAATAACGAAAGAAATGATCCAAAAAATTACCCTAGTAATAAATCAATTAAAAAATATAGAAAACAACTCGGGTAAACTAGAATTAACATGTTAAACCCATAACCCGAATCATGAATTGATGATTATCTAATAAAAAATAAATCAAAATAAATCATAAAATTTAATTCCCTACTAACCCGATATTAAATGATAAAATCAAGAAAAAATAAATTAAAAAAATTATGAAGCTCAATCTTTAATAAATCTAACATCAAGTTATAAAAATTGAAATTAAAATAAAAAATTAAAAACTACTAAAAAAAAATCATTATAGTGAATATTATTATATTAGAAGCTCTTCTTTTTTAGTTTATTTTAAAAAAATTAATATTCACTCGGCATAACCTTTTGAACCAGGTAAAAGTAGCACTTTAATAATTGAAAAAGGCCTTCACATTGAAAAACAAGGCATCATGGCTTAATTAAGAATGTATAAGCCATTATTCTTGCCAGTAACGCCACTTCCATCGCTTTCATTTCTTTAATATGTTGCAAATATCCACGACTACATTTTTTTTTTAATCCAAGCGGGAACGCTGCTCTTATTCCTCTAGCATGAAAGCCAGGTTGATGGGGGAATCGCTTCTTCTTACTGCATTTTTGCTTCTGCAGAGCTAAAAGTGGCCTCTGTTACTGCAACTTTTAGTTCAAGCTTGCAGCATTACATCATGAAGTACACATATTTACGAAGGTCTTCTGCATCCGAGTTGGTGAAGAGACAAGGTGGGTCATGGTCAATTTTCACTCGAGGGAAAATACAGTATTGCTAATGAAAGTACCCTCTTTTTTTTTTTCTGGGAAGTGAAGAAACAGTTTTACCGAGAGGTCCGAGACAAAGCCATAACAAGCGAGCATCATTTTACTTTTATTTTATGCAAAACCTCCAAGGGAATTGAAGTATCTTTTTTCTGCTGCAGAAATCACTGACAGGTTTCTTCCACATTCACAAGGCACACTGACCGAGGTGTATTTCTTAGGATTCTATGTATAGCGTTGTAGTTCACTCGTTCTTTTGTTATTTTTTGAATTTTGAAATTTTAAATTATTTCTTTCGTATTTTTAGATTATTTTAATATAATAATTTTAAAAAAATGAAAATAGTTTACCTGTTTACGTTGCTATTTCCAAAATGATTCATGGCTTGACTTGAAACCATCGTAGTTGTTTTCCACTCTCATACTCCATTTTTCACGCCTCCCCTCCCTCGCACCATTTCTTTCTGTTCATAATTGAAGGGCACCATGCATTTTGAAATATATTCAAAGGGAAGGGGATTATGAAGGAGGTTTTAATGATTGTTTGAAGTTTAATTATAATTATATTTTAAAATATTTTTTATTTAAAAATATAACAAAACAATATTTATTTTAATATCAACAAAAATACTATCTTTAACACCGCGAATGCTAACTAATACCCTTAGGCAATAATATAACATCAAGGACAAAATCACTTTCAGACATCCCGTATTAAAATTGACAACACCAAGAACACCAAAACCCCAGACCTGAAAATGAGAGACGTCACATACCCCTTGTCACCGACCACCCGTTAATAACTCCATGGATACGACAGCAATAAGCCTGCCCGTAATTAGAAACAAAGCACTGGTGTAATTAACATTTCCTCTTCATCACTTTGAGGCCTCAAATCTCTCTACGCAAAAGGAAAATAGTGTGATTTGGACATCACACTTGAGTAATATTTTAGGCTATTTATCGACAACATCGGGGACAGCTAAGCCTGCAAATTGCTTCCAAGGCAGCTAGCTAAAGGGGTGCATGGAATTGACATCCTAACTCCCCATGAGTGGCTAGTGCAAAGCAGAGCAATATCAGAAAATCTACCAACATTTTAGTTATCCACCACCAAAATTCCCCGCGGTGGCCCTCCTTGGTCCGGCAAAAACAAGATGCTCGAAATAGGACAATAACCTCACATAGTGGGCAAGCACACTGCTATGGAAAATTTGTGCACTAAATAGATCCAAGCGATGCTAAACCCTCTAGTTTATCATCACAACCACCAACAGAGGCAAAAACAAATAAAATAAATATACGAGGGCATCAACACCTACAAGACAGCAAGGTAGCAAAAAGAAAAGCAAAGAAAAAGACACGCCTATAAAACAAAAAAGGAAAATAATTTAAAACCTGTGAGGATTGAAAGGGAAAGAAGTGAATGGCCACCACCATGTGAGGGTGTGGCCCTAACCCATTCATGCCCACCTAAAAAGACCACTAATGAGACAAAAGTGTCCCCTAAAGTAGACTTTATTCACATGAAAGAACAATCTTTTATTTACCCTTCACTATCTTTTTCTTCCCTGAAAAATAAAACTTTACTGTTCTACCTGTTCCCTATTCCAATGGATGACAGAAACAATAACAATAAAAGTTGAAGAGCGCCAGAGCACAGCTTTTGCCCACCACTTAGAGTCTGCGTTTCTTTACCTTTCAAGGTCTGCAATGGAGTAAAGTAGTTAAAACTTCTGCTACAGTTCTTTTTAACCTCTTCGGGTCTATTTCTGTACACATAGCGACATAGGTCGTAGTATTTTTCTTCCATATAGACTTCATTTCTATTTTTTTCCTACCTCGTAAAAGAAGGAGGGGTAAAACAAAATAAAGATAAGGACTAGAATTACAGATGATTGTGTTCTGCAATGCAAATTGCTGTGTGGTCCAGCACACTGCAAGCTCACATACATACCCGCAGAGAGGGTACATAACAGTGAGGAAAAGAGAGAGACCCCACTCCCTTATAGTTCATCTGTCCTTTTATGTATGCTTTTATGTATTCATTGTAAGTAGTATGCATTGATGATAATGGTGATCTTGCTGAGATCTTGTCTACAGATCTTTTTCTTTGTTGAGGGGTATAGTTTTTTGGCTATGCAGCTAGAGGATTTCTTTTTTAACTTCTGTATATGCTTCCAATTTATCTGCAAAAGATACGAAAGTCCAGCATTAAAAAGGAATCCAATTTGACAAGTTGAAAACTTTAATGGGATTGAATGCGCCTATCGTATCCAATTACACAAATTTTGCTGATCTCTCACCCTAAAAAAAGTCAATCTCCCCATTGCTGGCCATGCTCACTTTTGCCATCTATATGCCAACGGTTCCATGCCCAGAAGACAACCTGAAAAAACAGATAATGAAGCTCACTTCCTTCAATAGGGATCATTAAAGTGATTTCTTGCTATGTTACCTGGGCATTTGGAGAAAACATGATTTAAGAGAGGTCATGTTGAGAGAGGTGGTGGGCACTAAGGGGTTACTGTTAGGAGAAGATGTAGTAAGGCTTGAGGTATTGTCATCAACCTCCACAGAAGCCGTGGAGAAGACAGTGAGGTTGTCACCAGCTGATTTCTTAGGAGAACCAAAGAGATTGTCCGGGAGAATATGCTCCAAACTGCTCAAATGACACAGCATAAAGTTAAGGGGATTTAGGAGCAGGTAAAGCAACAGTGAACAGAATATAAAGGAGGTACTAAAAAATGGAAAGTAGAAACATAAAGTAGAATATAGCAGAAATTAAACAGGATCTGAGTATAAATGTGCTTTCTTACTTTTCATGGAGATCACTTTCATCACTGTTGGACTTCTCCTCCTTATCTCTATTATTACCATTGCCATCGTTGTGATTGCAAGCTGGACTCACTTCCTGATCAGCATCTGCGACCGCATTTTGCGCAGCTGCAGCATCAGGGTTGCTACCATTTTCTGCTGCAACACAGTAGATGATACCTTCATTTTCTTAAAAAATTATGAACCTAAATTAATAAGTTAATAACAATTAAGGATTGATTAACTGATTAACTAACCATGCTGAACTTCTTTGTCAATGCCATCGATCGGAAAAAAGAGGGTTTGATTGTTGGGACTATGCAAGATAGTTGGTGAAGGAAGGGGGGACCCAGTTGACAAACCGTGGAAGTATCGATGTTGGCGATGATTCTTTAAGTCGAGAAGTTGCAGATTCAATAGCCTTCTCTCTTGGAGTTCAATAGCTTGCTGTAAATCAGCCTCTTCCTCTAATTTCCTTCTCAGCATTTCTTGAGTATTGTAAAACATTCTACCTCCTGCAGACATTAAAACCAAAACTCTACCTCAGTAAAAAGGGATGCAATTTTTATTAGATATTCACACTTTTGCTCGTCTTCTTACCAAGATGGAGGTCAAATGGCTCTCTACAATTGATCCTAGATGGGCTTGGACAAGCTGAATACTCTTCCCTCTCAATCTGTTGCTGCTGCTGATGCTTCCTGAAATCGTTAAATTAAGAACATAACCATCAATGAGCAACGCACAGAAACTAAACAGAAAAATTCTCAAAATGAAAAGGTTGTAGGCCTATACTTGTCCGGGACTTTTCCCTTCTCCTTGTAAGGCTTAACAAGCACACGAGAATCACAAACAAAATGCGGGTTCCCTTTAGCCAATATAAGCTTCACTGTCTCAGCAAACACAAATGTAACAAATCCAAACATCCTCTTCTGCTGGTATGGAATTCTCACATCTTGCACTGGCCCATAAAAGCTTCAAAACCACACAAGCAAGTAACCCGTTCTCAACAAATCGTCCTAAATTCAATTTCTTTTTATGGAAAAACAGAAAAAAATACTTACCTAAAATAACTCGAAACATCTTCTTCTCTAAATGTACTGTCAGCAGGAAATGTCAAATAGATCTGTCTTGCGCTTGGGCTCATTGCACCTCCCAATCCCATTTGCGAAAAATCACTCCTTTCAGGCCGGATTCTTCCAAACTTGTGAATCTCATCCCCCATCATCAATGCAGCTGCTGCAGCTGATCTAAAACAGCATATTGGAGCTACCACAGTTAATAAAACCAACTAACGAAACCCCTTTTTTTTTAAAAAAAAATTGTAATTTGGAGAATATTGGAGCACAGCAAGCACAACTAAAAAAGGTTTTCAGGTCTCAACTCCATGTGTAACGCATATACCTTTGGCTTTCATTTTGTTGCTGATGAAGGAAGTTCATGCATTTATTCTGGGGTAAAAAAGTAGCTCCAGCCATAAACTGTGAGGCTGCGGCTAGCTTTCTTTGCTGGGCAGCAGCCTTTGACCTAAGTATTTCTTGGCACTGTTCAAACTCATTAAGTTCACTCGGTGAACCAACAATGGCAGCACTATCAGCCGAATCTCCATGAACAAACCTGCAACCTGTGCCATTTTTGCAAAACCCTCTTGAAAAATATAAGCAAGGCTTCCAACCAAACCCGGAATTTGAATCTTCAGATCCAAAACACATGCCTGGTACTGAAAAACTTCGCTTGTGCAAACTGTTATCACCGAATGCAGGTGGACTCATGGCTAACTCTCCCCTTGGATCAAATAAATCATCTGTCTTTGAATCATTGAGAAAGGAAAAGCGTTCCTGGAGTTCATACTCATCAACGAGATCATTAGCATTGTCATTGTTATTGCTGTAAGAAAATGCTTTAGATAATGAGACAGTGGGTTGAAAAGGTGTTGAACCAGCATTGATGTTACTGGCTCCATTAACAACACTGGCATAAGAGAGTGAAGTAGTAGAGTTAGGACTCAATAAAGGCCAGGAATTTGTAGAGGGAGACGAGGAGTTTGTGATGTCAAAGCCATTATTGTTTGGTATTCTTGAAGATGAAATGTACAAAGGACTGGGTCTAGAGGAAGGAATAAAAGCTGGAGAGGGTGTGGATGGTGAATTTGAGGGAAACCCCAACTGGGTTTTGGTTTGGAGAATGAGATTTTGCAGAAGGGTCTCTGGTCCAAAGGCTAAACGTATCATCTCTTTCTCCCCATAATCTTGTAAGAGAAGGTAGCCCATGATTTTTGAGGCATTTTCAGGTTCCAGACTTTGGATCCTTGAAAACACAATATTAGTAGCTTCATACGAATCCATGGTGTTAGAAAACCCAGGACAAAAACATACCACAAAAACTTCACCTTTCCAGAGCAAGAAAGTAGATAGACGGGGAGGAGGTATGGAGGGGAAATGTGGACTTCGTTGAAAAAGCAAATAATAATGGGACTGGGATTTGTTATTTTAAAGTAATGATCTTGAAGCTGTAAAAAGGATGAGATACTGTTATTATAAGAGGTGGGGGGACCTTTTTCCTCATATCATGAGGAGCGAGGTTTTCAAAATGCTTGGGCATGGAAAAAAGATGAGAGAGAGTATCAATCAAAGGGAAGTTTGGCTGTGGTGCTGTACTGCTCTCTCTCTCTCTCTCTCTCATAAACTGAGAGCCACAACTTTTGTTGGCAGTGCAAACATGCAACAGCCTTTGGAGAGTGAACTCACTCACATTCACTTTCCTCTCTCTTGTTTGATTGGTGTTGGTTTTTGGGTTTCTCTCCCTCACTTTCTTTCTCTTTAATCTTTTTAGGGCTTGTCTTTTACAGATTTGGACACAACAAGGCTAGAGTGGGAGGGGAGATTCAGATATCAGCCTCAAAACCAAGAAAGGAAAGAGCTAACACCACTCGCGCACGCTTAAGCATTTCCCAAAATGAAATTAATCTTATCGAATTGTTTCCAAAAACAATACGCCTATAAATCTGCACGTTCTACAGTGATTTGAATTTGAAATTCTACTCAACGAAGGGAGAGGGATGCGTATCGGAGAATTTTAATGGACTCCTTGGACAAAGCAATAAAAAATATAGCTGTCACTTTTGAATTTGATTCGCAGAGTAATTTAAGAAATATTGGGATTACTGAGTCATGTGAGATCAACTTGTAAATTATCAACTCATTGATTCGTTTATAAATAAATCATCGGGTCAACCTAACTCTGAGTTAACAATAAATTATGAAATGTAATTTTTTTTAGATTATTTTAATGAGATGATATTAAAAATAATTTTTAAAAGATAAATAAAATATTATTTTAATATATTTTCAAATAAAAAATAATTTAAAAACCAATTTCTATCACATTCTTAATCAAATAATCACAATCTCAAACACGCTAACAACTCAGCTGCTGAGGATTCCACTGGGTCCAAGCCTACACTGCAACAAATATGAAAATGAGTTAATTATAACAAAGAAAAAGAAAGTAGAAGCTATAGTTCCATGTCTGTTGAAGCCCAATTCATAATGATAAAAGTGGAAAAACTTCATGATAAAGTGTATAAGTAACGATTATTTTTTAAATTATTTTTTATTTATAAATATATTAAAATAATATTCTTTTATTTTTAACATTATCTAAAAATATTTTTAAAAAACACAAAAACAAAAGTTACATGAGAAATGGTGTTTTCTTAATACCAGGCACTCTCTCCGTAAAATCCTCCACCCAGCCACCTTTAAAAACCTTATCGATCCAGCAGCTTGCTAGCTGCAGTCCAACGTATCAACAAAACTTATCTCCAGCAAATACTACAAATGCAAGTTAAAAAAAATTCAGCAGTTGCAATCATTTTAATAAAGTACGATTGTGCGATGTAAAATATAAGATAAGCTAATGATTTTTTTTTTTAATTCCAAAAAAAGCAAAAACAACATCCTTACCGAGCAGACATCCCTGGACGAGGTGCTCTAGCAGTAGCAGCAATGGTTACCGCCTGCCTGCGGAACCCAAACATTTTCCATTGAAGGAAAATGAAAGAAAAGCGGCTGCTACACTTACAGCAGATGGAAAGCAACAGCTGATTATGGCCTTTTGTTAATCATAAAATAGAAACTACATGAAATGCAGTTTTGATTTTGGTTAAACAGAATTCGTAGCTAATCGATTCCTAGCTTCACAATAATGCAAGCTAGCATGTTGATAGTTCTCTTGAAGAAGAGCTCGTCAGTTATCTCAAGAATGCCAGATACTGCTGCCTAGAAACCAAAACATTATCGACAAGAGAATAAATAAGCAGATGACCCTTGCCATGTCCAAGATTAATTTGGTTGTGGATTGACAAAATCAACTCTGGAAGAAGTCTAGTTTATACACTGTAAATGTTTTTGAGCTATGGATGGCTATTTGTTGAGGTGAAGCAATAGCTTGATGAATAGCATGCTGCAATGTCTAGCACTCTTAGCTGAAGTTTGCCACAGTGATTCAATTATTTCTAAGATTTAGCTGTAGTCAAGAAATGTACCTTAACGTTCCTCACCGCCCGCAACTGCTTCTCAGAAAATCTATGCCAAAGCTAGAAGAATCTTTATTTTTACAGCTTTCAGCAGCAGAGACTGCAAATTGGATCATCCAGATCGATGCACTACTGAACAGTTAGTAGCAAGAGATGACAGGGTCTGACATCAATTGTTTAGGTTGTTCTTCTATCTTGGTGGTCCTCAAAACAAATTCTATCGACACGAAAGACAGCCTTTGTATGGTTGAAGTCTCGTTCAACTAAACAATATGTGATAAAGAAAGTCCATGAAAAACAAGAGTTCGGCATGCATTCACCATCCGTTTCAGCAGATGCCGTATAAACCTAAACCATAAAGGACTTGAACTCGATCATGCAAAATACCCGAATGATTTTGGCCATTACTATTCCAGACTTGCATTTAAATCCAAGCATTAATCTGTTTTGGTCAATGGCACATTCCAATGCACTAACCTGGACGTCAAAGGTTGTAGTTCCTCAAAGAAATGTCCAAGAACTTTTTTTTCAACAACTTGAAAGGGAAGCATGATGTCTAGCTGAGAGAGAAGAGCAATTAGGATTTAGATTTTCAATTTCAAAGGGTCTTAAACCAGGCCAGATTAGCTGGATTGATATTCAATTATAAACCTTCCTCGTATTAGACTCCAAGTAACAGGTTTTCAGAGTCAACCCGTCACGAATCAGGCTCCAGGCACCATGCATGTCTTCTTAGCAAACCCTAACAAGTATGTATGATCAAAATAATCTATCATGTGCTAATTATTGTTATGATGTTTTTCTTCTTCTTTATTTAATGGCTTTTTGCGTGCTTTTGGTTAGGTGTTGAATGAGCTTTCTCCTCTTCCATTTCAAATTTAAATTTGAAAAAAAAAAAAGGTAGAAAGAAAGAATTTTCTTAGATGCATTAACTAGAACAACTAGAATCCAATGTTTTTTTAAAAAAAATTTAATTTTAATGCATAAAATTTAATTCAAGAGAATCAATATCATAGAAAATCACTTGTATGACATAAATACACTAATATGAATATACAACTTTAATAAGTATTCTCTTTTCTTTAAAGCATTATGATAAAAAAGGGTTTTCTTTGAAGAATATCTGAAATATATTATTGAATTAGATTATACCGAAATCAGAATTATAAAAAATAAACATTGAAAAATCATTAGCATATTAGAATTATAAAAAAATATTAAAACAATACTAATTTGAGTATTTAGTGGGTGTGTTTTCCTATTTGTTTTTGCATTTTAAAATAATTAAATCTTTTACTTTAAATTAATAATTTTTTTATATTTTTAGATTATTTTGATGTATTAATATTAAAAATAATTTTTTAAAAATAAAAATATTATTTTAATTAAAAAAAAACTGTAATTATAATTCTAAAAACAATTATAAAAATGATAGCTTTTGAACTCCACGGTACACGTGAAAGACAGGATCCAAGTCAAAGAAGGAGGAAGAAAAATACATGGTCATTATCACATGAATAAACAATAGATTCATGTTTGATGTTCTTACAAAGAGACCAAAGTACAGGAACCACACTGGTCCTGTGTCTCTGTTGGTGAAAGACACGCGCCTGAAACAGCGCATGTGACTACCCGTCCCTTGATGTTTCTTGAGACTGCACGCTCACCTGCTTTCGTTCTGACACAATCTCCCGTACGGTGCCATGCAAGACTTAAAACTAGATTCGCCATCTTCTCCTCTCCTCTCGGCGCTCTTGGAATTACTTCTCTGCATCTCCGTCGTACAGTTCACATGCCTTTGGTGTACATACTCGGGAGTCAGGGTACTGTGCTGTATCCATACGGAGTACAGTATAAAGAAGGCTTTCCTACGGCCCTTCCCCTCCAGTCAAGGGGTCAATGATTGAGGGGTTCCTTTATTTGCCTTTTAAAAATGCATCTCACTTTAAAGATTATTAAATTAATATTATTTTAGTATTTTTCTATAATTATAATATACTAATATCAAGAAATAAAGAAATTAAAAAAACATTTTTTTGTTAGTTTCAGGTGTTATAATTAGAAGATGGAAATAAAATCAAGAAGAATAATGAGATTTAATAATAATAAAAAAGAAATAAAGAAACGACATCTTAAAAAACTAGTATGTAAATTCCGAGAAATACCAATTTAAGGAAAAAAAACTGATAGAATAATGTCAAAAACACATTAGTATTCAAGTTGAATATAAAAGATATTGTTCATGGATTGATATTATTAAATAACAACAGAGGGACTTTTTTAGTCGTGTGTAATTGGTATTTTAGTAGTTTTTATTGTCACGTTTTAAAAAAATATTTTTAATTGTAATTTTTATAAATATATATTTAATTAAAACTAATGTGAAGTGAATTTTTTAAAAATAAGTATTCACGAATAAAAAATATATTATTTTAATTTTTACATAACTAGATTTTTAAAATTATTATATAAAATAATGAAAATATAAGCTATTTAACTAATTAAATAGTTTTTTTTAATGAATGAGGAATAAACAAAAGCTACCATGACAAACTATCTTTAAGAGATGCTTGAGAGCGGAGTATAATTATATTTTGTAAAATCTTTGATTTGTTTTTATTTTAAGTTAATGTTTTTAAATAGTTTTGATGTTTTGATATTAAAAATAAATTTAAAAATTAGTATTTTAATTTTTCTATAAATAAAAGTCACTTTTAAATATAACTTTTATTACAATTTCAAATAGTGATTAAATGCATAAGGACTCAGCAAATATTTTTCCAACAATAATTCTTAAGATCTATTTATTTTTACGGTTGTTTAGTTAATTTTAGAATTTTTTTATTGAAATTAATTTTTATTTGATATTTTTACATTGTTCTGATATTTGTGTTAAAAATGATTTTTAAAATTAAAAAGTATTATTTTTATATATTTTTAATAAAAAAACATGACAAAAAACAACAATTATTAAATTTCATATCGATTCCTCTCTCTAGCCTCTGGCTATGGGTTCTTTTTCTTTGTCAATGGCAGCATCATGGCCAGTGGCCCACTTGCTGTATCTGGGAGAAATTGGCGATACCCATAATAATTCAATCTGGGTTGTCTTTATTAAGTGGGTCCATTTCTTTTATTTTGTACGGTGAGTATTTGGTAGCTCGGTAGCTGTGGCTTTTAAATGCATTTTAAAATTGAGATTCATTTAAAATATATTAAATTGTTATTTTTTAAAATTTTAATGTATTAATATAAAAAATATAAAAAATATTTTAATATATTTTAAAATAATTTTAAAAAATATAATTTGAAACCAGCCCGAGAATGAGTGGATCTCAATCCAAATTTTGAAAGTTGGGTGCATGGAGGAAGAAATGGGCTATTTATCCAAGTGGATCACTTCCCTTTAGAAAGAACACTTGTTTTCCTTTCCCTACACCATTACCCTAGAAAACAATCTAAAATGGGCACCGATCTAACATTGGTTTATTGAATTTTTTTTCATGGAATAAAAGACTGACTATCTAGGTTGAGACCCGAGTATCAACAGGGACTCTAGCTTGAGAAATCTTTTCTAAGGAAGAGAGACTACCCAGGCCAGATAGCTTCCAGAGTGTTTTTCAGAAGGATGCAACGTTTTTCTGTTAGACATGAAGGAATCTGTCTTCTTGCTCGGAAGCGATAAAATTCGAAGAAGACTCTTGTGGCCGACGCAAATCCAACCTCGATAGACAATTTTTTCTCCCTTTAGCATGATGCCCTTCATGAATTCTTGTCCTCCTTTCCCTGCTTTACAAACGTGATTAGCAATTCGGAGGACTTGAATCAACCTCGCATGTGTGTGAGCTGTCAAATTATCAGCGTAGAAGATTGAATCTGTTTTCTTTTTTCTTTTAATATTTTTAAATTATTTTGATGTTGCTCTGATATTAAAAATATAGCTACTAATAACCGAGCTGATCTAGAAGAGCTCAAACACTCACATCCCCACCCCTAAGGGAATTAAAAAACGAAATTCTTTTTTGTTTATAGGAAATCGATCAGTCCATGCTGCTATAAAATTAAATGTTCTATTTTTTTGCCTCCAAAGAGCTCTCTCTGAGACTCTCTCTCTCTGTGCTTCTTCTCTCGATATCTTGTCTCTATTTTCAAATGTATCTAGTGAAAATGGCTTCCAAGTCTTGACTCCTTGACTATACATGAAACTCTGTGCAACCTAGAAGTGAAGAGTTGTCAAACAATGGCTCAAGTTTCTAGTATTTTGACTTCACCAAATTCTGGCATAACCATTTTCCTGTTTTATCTTCCAGGCAAACCTTGATCTCCTAGTCACAGAGTAAATTACTTGTATGGTATCCCTGCTGCAGGTGGATGAGAACTTACCACTTATTCTGGATTTCATCACATTCTCTTCTTAACGGGACATCCTTTTTTCTAGCTTTCTTTTCTAGGGTTTCAGAAGAAGCCGTGATCAACCGGAAACCAGAATTGGTGGGCAGATTCTTATAATTCACAAATTTAAGACAATGTTACCTGTAACTTCAAACATCACAAATTATGAAAACACATGAGGAGATTTCAAGAGAATGCAATGCTTCATCATTCTTAACTAAAAATATAAGGAATACATTATTTATGTACCCAGTCCCACCTTCTTGTCAGTTGTACTAGTTTTGAGGTTTGTACTGAAGTGGGGGTGTTCATGGTGTCGTTGTTTTTTAAATATTTTTTTGATTAAAAAATATATTAAAAAAATATTTTTTATAATTTATTTTTAACAACAAAACAATCTAAAAATTAAATAATAATAATAATCCAGTAATTCTCCATTTTGACAGCACTCCCAAATAGAGGTTCGAAGATTCAGCATTTATCCAGAAAAACTAAATTTACTCTCTCAAAACACAAGACTTTGCGCCGAAACTCATCCAGTTTACAATCAAAACTCACTTATAAGAAAATTTAATTCAGAGCACTCTAAATTATAGTAGTAATTATGAAATCAATAAGCTCCACCGCAGAGGTTTCTACGAGAAATATCCAACCAAACATCACAAGGGTTTGAGAAGACATCAAG
>Ga0325404_1003822_pt1 | contig 16076 bp, 14 predicted proteins | sample PopdelMetagenome_18_FD_205664 | JGI IMG/M metagenome (GOLD analysis project Ga0325404, IMG submission 205664) | Populus deltoides microbial communities from Bellville, Georgia, United States - Xylem-Control-R1 | ecosystem: Host-associated > Plants > Phyllosphere > Stem > Wood/Secondary xylem... | reverse complement strand
TATTTGTTTTTTTATATAAAATAAAATAAGTTAAAATAAAAGGAGTAAAATATTGGGTTATGATAAACATAAAAAAAACTCTTGAAGCTACACAGCAGTGGTGAGGTCTATGCCTTCTTCTGTTCCAAATAAAAATGGAAATATGGCTGTATGCATGAAAATAAAACTTTTTTTTTTGTTTTTTTACACATTTTTACAATATTTTAAAGAAAACTGGATTTGTATCTTTATAGTATAAAAATATAACCAAAATTAACTAAAAAAAGTACAAAAATCCGAAAGAAAATCAAAATTTTTTTTTGAAAGGATTTTGATTTTTTTTATTTAATATATAATAAAATATTATACATTATTATAAATATATAATATAACAAATAGGGATGGGCCTGGCCTAGTTATGTGGGCTGAGCCCACCCTGGTTTGGTTGAGATTCTGCTCGATTGGGTCGAGATCAGCCCAAAATAGGGGTTGGGCCGATGTCAGCCTAACAAGCTTTGTCTTAAGGGAAAACTGGGCCAGACCCGGCCTAACCATTTTGGTTCGGGCTGGCACTGGTTTGGTCCAAAAACAGTGGAGAGTGAATTATAATTAATTTCACTGATCAATAGCAGAACAATAGAGATAGGAAGCAGATAAAAGAAGAAGAGGAGAAGGAGGAAGAGGGGAAAGCTAACCTAACGGTGGCATTTAAACATGGTTGCTGACGTTGATTGTGGCTCACAGTCCTACAACGCTGTGGTGGCGATGATGCAGAATAATGGTGGCTCACAAGTGCTGCAATGTAGCTGGTGGAGGGAAAAAAAATGGTGAGGGGTCGAGGCGTTTGTCTTTCTTTTTTTTCTCTTCTTTCTTTTATGTTTCTTCTCTTCTTTTTCCTTTTTTTTTTCCCTGATTTTGCTCATTTTGCTTTGTTCTTTGTCACTCTTTCGTCACCTCCTCCCCTCTCACCTCCTGATGAGGGAGTATTTATAAGGGGAAAAGGGGGAGAGAGCCACCCTACCCCTATCAAATCGCGCTGAATGGGTAGGGTGGCTGGGCAACCACTAGGTAGCCGCCCGCAGAGCTTGTCCTCTCTGTTTTTTTTTGTTTGGTGGTAGGTCATGGGTATGGGTTGTGTCGGTTTTTTTGGGCAAATATAAGGGGGGGGGAGACGTTGTAAGGAGAAAAAAAAACCTTCTTCCCCTGCCTGCAGTGCGTCCAGGGGAAAAGACCATGTACAGTGCTGTCAAAACGACACCGTTTTGAGCTCTCTTTTTTAATGAACAGTGAATGAAACGACGTTGTTTTGTATAAAACATGTCGTTTCATTTAAAAGAAAAAGGCACCAAAATTCAAATGTGTCTATTTCCAAATTAGTTCTTAATTTTTTATTTATTCAATCAATTTCTCAATTAAGATTTTGATTTTAAGAATCAATTCAATTGCATCCCTGCCAAATCTAAATGCCAACCCTGAAATTTGACTGCCTTTTTTATTTTGGTCATTGGTTTTGAATTTGTGCATTTTGACCCTCAATTGATCAATAAATTTTAAATTTCTTCAATTTGGCCCCTGATTCGGTCATTTTCAGCCCCTATATTTATGTGCCCTTTTCAGTTTAGTCCTTGGTTTTGGATTTCTTCGATCAAGTCCCTAATTGCTCATCAAACTTCAATATTTATGTAATTAAACCCATGATTTGATCAAATTAACTCTTAAAAATTATAATTCGACCCCAAAACTTTAATTTCTTCCAATTAAAGCATAAATTGACTTAAAAATTATTTTTTCTTGCAATCAAACCCTTCATAAACTCAATTAATCTTTCAACAAAATCTAATCGAGTCCTTAAACATCTGATTTTGGACTTTTTTTCTCAAATTGAATTTTCTTTATCAATAAGGCGTTTATCAGTTAAAAATATATTATCAAATTTCAATCTTTATATTTTGAACTTTTTCAACAAATCTTTGGCTATTTTCTGGGCACCTATGTGCTTTTCTCATTGATATATATTTTTTTGCTTTTCTTCCGATAATTTTTTTTGTGTGGGGACCAAATATGATTAACAACATGGGAATACCTAAAATGAGGCCTTTTTTTAAAACACCCTTCTAACAGATGACTTGTAGAGTCTGTAGAATTGAGTTAATTACATTTTGATCCATGGTAATATCGCACAAGAAGGAAGTCGATACGTCAAGAATTTCCAGTTATGTTCACTGAATTTGAGAAGGTAGATGCATATGATCAGATGCTAGTGTCTTAAAACATGCATTTGGCTAGACAGATTGATGACTAATGTAATTGATCAAGATTTCACCACTGCAGGGCACATCAATTTCAATCTGGACATAGTTGATCGTGCAGCATGGAAAAAAGAATGCATCTTATCAGGACTAGGCCAGTTTCAGAATTCTGGTCCATACGTATCGAAGTATCATTGTCAAGAACATAAATGTGGAAATGGTGTGCTGCGTATCAGACCATATGGAAGGACAACATTTATGTCATTCTCCTCTAAGAAAGAAAGTCCAATTAGTTTCTGTTAAGAAAAGCTACCTTAAAAATAGCACAGCAGCTCCCAAGAGGCCAAATGTTGGAGACGATAAGCTGATTATACAATCAGGAGCAGCAATTCCTGTAATGGAGTAGGACAGCCAGAGGAATGTAATGGAAACATCAAAGTTTCAACATAAACACATGGAAATTCAGGGAAAAAATCACCACAACTATAAAGTATTTTCAATGACAGAGTACACAATCAATAAGGTAAACCTGGATGGACTCTCTATTCAAGGGATGAAAGTATATATAAATGTCATACGAATGTTGCTTTGCATGAATTCTGTCATATATACACACACACACACACACACACACATACATACAGTATAGAAACTAAGTAAAAGAATAAACAAACAGCAGCACAAAGATGTTCGGCATCTCCATAGCCAAGTACTAATGTACTTTGCCTATTTGACATCGTAATGGCTCAAAACTTCTTGTTGCATAGGGTTTAGAGAATTGAAGATCTGGTTGGTGCCCAAACTTCCTGATCAGAGTAGTGTGGAGGAGGTAGCTATCATGCAAACCATTATGAGCAGTAGTGTGCTATATAAAATGCAGTGTAAGGCTTATTTCTAATTTCTAATTTCTAATATCATAGATCAAAATCAACAGAGATGGTGAGGTTGATTTAATTACATTCTACTTTGTTCTGCAGTTAGTAACTGATCAACTCACCTGCCTGCCTGGCCATGCTGAGATTCTAATATTCTACAGAACAGTTGAGTAGGAACTGCACTGCCAACATCAAGGATGATCTTTCCTTTAGCAAGCTGGAAGGTTGGAGACCAAGGTTCCTAGTATATTCCATGCAACCCTAATAATCATGCATGAAGATAAAGAAGTTCTTGTCATTCAGATAATCAGGACAGTTTATGATAATATAATTGATGCATGCGAAAGCACAAAAACGATAGTAGCAAGGATAGAAAGACAGAGTAATGGCTGAAATAGGGTTATCACAGCAGAACTTTAAGTCGTAATTTTTTTTCTGAACTAAAGTCTGATGAGCGCTGGAGAAAAATCAAGAAAAAATAACAAAATTGACTCAAACAACATCTTCAAAGTACAATTTGAGAGTCTTTTGAGATTTGGCTAGTTATAGCAAGCCAAATCTCTTGTAGAACTAGGTTTACAGAATCACCTAAAAAATTTTAAATTTATAACTAGATAAAATATTATGGTTTTCTATTGCTACTATGTTAGAACCAGACAACACTTTCCGATGTACATAACCCAGCAAGAAACTATAGTTTAGCGACAGAACAAGAAGTTTCATAGGTACAACCTCAGCCTTAATGTCGCTTTGAAGCTCCTCTTTGTGCTCCTCAAATGTTACAGGAAAAACAGCTAGAGTTCCATCTTCCACCACCAAAATTTCACTCTTCTTCATCACAACAGACACGTGAGATCAACCTAGATTCATGACAGACAAGTACAGCTCCAGTGAATTCATCCAGCGCATCAGCCAAGGCGTCCATCTTCGGCATATCCAAATGATTGGTCGGTTCATCCTGTAACCGAATATGGGGCCTCTGAGATCGAAAACCAAACCTATGATATCTCCGATGACACAAAAGCTCATATTGTTAACCAAGTAGATTTTATCGATGGAGCTATAATTTTATGAATGATCGACAGGATATCATCATAATTATCAACTTTGGAAAAAGACATGAAGTATTGGATTGTTGTTCAACTTGTGAGTTACCGGATCAACTAGGATCTGTTTTTTTAGTAAAAACAGTGTTTTTTTTTTTTTGTTTTTGTTAATTATTGAAATTAACACGATTATATTTGGACAATGTTTCACCGAGATATTAAATTACAAAAAACATGACTGAGTCAATTAGTGAAATCAATATTTTTTTAATTCAATTTAAAACCTAAATTAAATTAAATTCTGAACCTTAATTTTTTTGAATTATCCTCAAAGATGAAACCAGGTTTAATAACTAAGCTTTCAATTCATCCAAAGTCAGTAAAATTATCACAAAAAGTAAAGTGCACTGTATTGCATAATCAACAAATCTAAATTGGGGACACCATCGTTCAAAAAAGAAAAAAAGAAAAAAAAAATGGAGAAACAAAAGCCAAAAAATTGTCTGAATTGAATCGGAAACCAACAAATAGGAATTATATATTAAAAAAAGTACTGTATAAATTCTCAACATTATTAATTGATTTGACATTTTACTAACTCTAATTTTATAATAATTGTATTGCATGATGAAAAAAATAAATAATCTGTAATGAAAAATGAACATATATCATTAAGTAACAGAAGAATGACTTCAACATTTGTGGTGCCAGAACACGAGTCAATGATGACTGCCGGTGGTATACTTGTTTCCACAGCAAGGACTAGGGCCGTCCTTAATTCCTCCAAGTGTTTTACTGTTGGTAAATCCATTTCCTACGCCAGGAGTTGGGCCTGACTGCTTGATTTCTCCAAGTGATAGACCATCAAAGAAACTCTCAATAGCTCTGCTAGCAGCAGAGTTTCTTGACTTCATGGTGTTGAAGGGACGGGCTTCAGTTGTCTCCATGAAGAAAAGGGAGTTCACAATCAAAAGAATGACAAAGAAGCTGAGAGATTTGAGCATGGTTGCCATGTCAAGTAACGAGGGAGATGAACTGATGCTTTGTTGATGAAGGAAGAGTGTGAGATAATGGGGGATGGAGGGGGAACCATGCAGCAGGTAATATTTATAGTGTTAATTAGCTTGTGGGATTAGCTAGGCTACTTTGACTAGAAATTTGGGCACGCAAACCATTCAAACAAACATGAGACTACTGGAAGAGATCAATGCCTAGCTAGGAAGCTACGAGGGAGGTTCTTTATGCTTAGGCTTCAAGGAAAGATGCATAATATTGATCAGTTTGATAGTTCAAATTGGAAGGTGTAGAATATAATTTTTTAACGTGGAATTTTGAAGCTGATTCCTAGATAAGAGTGGTCTTGCTCCGTAGTAGGAGTTGCCCGGCGGCCCGGGTAATCTGAAAGAATATTCTCTTAATAAAAGAGCTAGAATGGAGACCAAAGACCATGAAATCTCTGAATTCCAAAGGATTTGGTGCCTATGTCAAGTGCGACGTATCCGTGACTGGTCAGCTGCCGATGGTTTCTTAGTCAAACGGAGCATAATAGAATTGGGTTTGGTGCATTTATTCAAGTTCCATTTCCAATTCCCTTCAACAAGGTAGCTAGCAAAGTCCAACACTAGGATTGACAGGGGGCAGTGGTATTATAAAGAAGAGAATAGAATTTAAAGTCATATTATCAGACTCGGCGAGGTTCGGGATGCCAGTTTGTTGAGGCAACTCATGGGTAAGTGGATGAATCCGGATTTATTCTAAAAGGATGTTTTATTTAAAAAGAATTCAAACTTTGTTTTGGAAAAAAAGTATTTTAAGAAAAAAGTGAAACAATGTTGTTTTGGATAAAAAAAAATTAAAAAATTCTTTTAAATTGACTCAATCGAGTGATCAAGTTTAGCCGAGTCAATTAGGTCACGTGTCGTTATTATATCAACTTCAAATTAAATAGTTTGAAAAGAAACCCAACTCCAACTAAACTTTAGACCAATGAGTTACTTAGTCGAACCACCAAGCCGCATGGGATTTAATATGTTGGTATCTACTTTTAACCTCATGAAAAATTAAGAAAAGAAAGAGAAAAAAATACAAAAAAAAAATCCAAAATACAAAATGATATACATGAAAGAAGTCTATAAGATTGTCCAAGTTGGTGGTGAAGGACAAAACTGACAAGTACAAAAGCTGGAGGGCCAAAATATATAAAATTAAAAACATTAGCAACCCAATTCTGATTGACAAAAGGCCTCATTAATGAAAACATTTTTATTTGAGGTGAAAAATACAAAATTAGATAGGTAAGAACTCAATGAAAACTTTAGAAGGTTTAATTAATTTTATTAATGATTTAATTACAAGAAAAAAATAATTTTTGAAGTAAATTTAGACTTTAATAAGAAGAAATTAAAGTCAAGGGGTCAAATTATAATTGTAAAGAGTTAATTTAGTCAAATCAAGAATTTAATTGCATGTATATTAAAGTTCGATGGGCAATTAGAAACTTCAATAAAAAAATTCAAAACCAAATACCAAACTGAAAAACAACACATGATTGATTAATCTTTGTTATATCAAAGGCAGGGTTTAGACATATTCCTTTTATTGATCAATGTTGATGACATCCTTCTTACTGGTACTCTTCTTCACATATCCATGTATTTACATCTCATCTGTCTTTTATGTTTAGCATTAAAAATCTCAAAGCTGATCATTATTTTCTTGGCTTTTACATTGCTAGGGACGACAGAACACTCACTGTTACTCAGACAAGGTACCCATTGTCTCTTTTGCATAAATATGGCTTAGGTGGTGCTAAACTAATTTGCATAAATATGGAACCTCTGGAGCCTCATTTTTTTTTATTTTAAGAGGATTTTTTGGTATCTGAAAGATATTCTCAATCTTGATCTTTAATTAAAAATATATTAAAATAATATTTTTATTTTTATATTTTTACATTAATACATCAAAATCATTGAAATTATTTTTAAAGCATCAGCTTGATATTTTTTAAGTGAAAAAAAAATATTAGAAGAACATTTTGAAAAGTGAATTGAACCACATTACAAAAACGGAGCTTTAAAGGATGGAGGGAAGAAAAAACATATATGGACTTCTAAAACTCAAGCCCTCCAACAGATTTGTGGGCTTGGATCTGATTTGCTTCTTGAGCCCCCCATCTACCATTTCAATTGGGCTTTACCCAAACTATGGGCTCTCTTTTGATAAATATCTAATTACTGACGGTCCTTGGAATTTCACTATACTAAATGAGATGCAATTTTTATGACATTAGTATTTTTCAGCTTTCATGTCTCTGTCGGGTAGCTTTGCTTTGTTCGAAAAGACAAAATGCGTGGATCTCATAATTATATTGGAACAGCACCCATAAAGACTTGCATGTAAGGACTTCGACTCCAAATTGCAGCAACAAATCTATAAGAATGGGAAGTGATGAAGTGGTAGAAAAACTCCACTCATGAAATGGATTTTCCTAATTAGTTCTGGGGCTATGTTGATCCTACAAAATAAATCCCTAACAAGTTAATATTTGAGATTTTTCACGCGTAACAAATACGTAAAGAATCAAGAAGATGAAAAATAGTATTTTTATGTGTGGAGAAGAGTAGCTCTGAGTGTACTGAAGAGGTGTTCTCTCTCTAGAGAGATATATAGGAGTACTCCCAAGAAACTGAGCTCCAGCATCAAGAAGATGAAGAAGAAGAAGATAAGATGGCTATCATCAGCACTGCTCCCTTCAATCTTAGCCTTTGTAAGTTGAAGTTAAGGCAGCATAAGGTTAAGATCTCTGAGTTCTCTCCAACTCCAATCAAGGCTTCTTGTGTTCCCTTTGCTACCACGGTAAATCTGAGTCCTCTTTTATCTGGGATCCAAATTATCTTATACTCTTCTACAATTCGAATGAAATGTTTTCCTTGCTAGAAAAAAATTAGACCCATCTAGGGAAATTTCTATGAAACCACGGATTATTGAGAAAAGAGTGAATATTTAAAGAATTGAGTTAATTGTCATTAAATGAATGCTATATATGTTCAGGGATGGAGTAAAGTGCTGAAATCTGCCACTAAACGTTTCAAGAAAAAGAAGAAGAAAGATCCTACAACTATTTGAGAGATTTATAGCAATTGAATTATTGAATTTATTTCACAGCTAATCTGAATTTTCCTTGTGCAGTTGTTCTATAAACTAGAATAATCAATTGTTTTTGTAGCACTTATTCTTTTAAAGCTCAAATAAATGGTTGATTCTCTTGTCAAAATGTAAACTAGCAGAGTTTCATTATGCTATGGATTACTGTTCAAAAAACTATGCTATTTATTATAATTCTAGAGGGAAAAAGAGGAGCACAAGTGATCATCATAGTTTATATATAGTTTATGCTAAATCAACTCCCGGGGCATTAGCTAAGATCGATGGAATTTGTTATAAATCGAAATCCTCACAAAATAAAAATACTAAAATTATAGGAAAAACACCCAAAATACTCTCTTTTTTTTATCCAATTTTTATTTTCCAAATAATTATTATAATTTTTTTTATATAAAAAAAATACCTTATGTAAAGAAAAGCTAAAAAGCTCTTTCATAGTTACATCAGGCTTGGCGTAAAAGTTGACGGGACCAGCAAAACTTGAATAAATCCTGGAATTCTCAATTTCATTCTTTTACTGATATAAAAAATATTATTTTAATATATCTTTAAATAAAAATAATTTTTAAAAACAACTTGCTACACTCTTGATTGAAAAAATCACTGATACCTCTGACGTGGTACAAGAAGTGTTTAGTTATAATTAATGGGATGCCGAAGACCCTAATGAACATTAAGCAAAACCATCACACTCACCAAAATTATATTCCACAAGCAATAATAATAAAAGATAACAATTAAGTACTAAAAAGCACTACGAGAATGGCGCATTTATTATCATCTTTAATTAATTAAAGAGAGAATTAGATGCTTAATTATCAAGTGCTTTGACTTTTAGATGTTGTAAAACACTTTAACAATTGATACATTGAAGAAAATCCTTCAAGATAGCATATCCTTGATCAAGTCTCCAAGAGCTGCAAAGGAAGACCCACCCTCCATCACAGCTTTCCTGCTAGCTGCACTCATTGCTTTGACCTTATTTCTCACTTCACCATCTTCCTCCATCGCGCTTTTCACAGACCTTGCTATCTTATCAGCCAGCACAAGATTGTCAGAGCGCATCCTATAATCTAATGTCATCTCTACAGCTATCCCTAAATCCTCCACCATTTGAAACGCATTTATTTGTTGCTCAGCATGCATTGGCCATGTCACAATGGGGACTCCATGCCACAAGCTCTCCAAGATCGAGTTCCATCCACAATGTGATACAAACCCTTTTATGGCTTTATGAGCTAAGACTTGCATTTGTGGAGCCCATCCACAGACCATGCCAATATTTTTTGTCCTTTCCAGGAACCCATCTGGCAAGACCTCTTCGAAATTACTGTAATCGGTAGGTAATGCAAAATGCCCTTTAGGTGGTGGCTTACGGATGGACCATAAGAATCTGTGGCCACTTTGTTCCAGCCCAAGTGCAATCTCTTTCACCTGGGCTTCCCTAAAACGCGCTATACTTCCAAAGCACAAGAACACCACTGATTTTTCTGGTTGATCGTCAAGCCATTCCATGATCTTACCATGTCGATCCGAATTTGACCCCATCAGACTGTGCCCATTGACATTGAGCAGCGGCCCCACTGTGTAAACTGGGGGTGTACCTCCACCCAAGAGTGAGCTGACTGCTTGGGATTCCAACTCTACATAGGAATTGACTACGATACCCTTAGCCTCTCTGAATCTTCTTCCAAGGTTTTGAAAGCAGGTGTACCCACCATCCTTGTTCAGCAACGCTGATGGCAAAACCCTAGCAGGCACAGGATTGGCAAAACAGGAAATAATCAAGTCAGGATCAGTTTCTTTAAACTCAATCCCAACCTGTTCTTGCCTAGTAGGAAGATAGAGCAAGAGACCCAGAAAGGCAGCACTAGAAGCGAAGTAAACATAAGAAGAAATCTCAAGTTCATTAGCAACATCAATCATTGAAGCACAGAACAGGTCAACAACCAAACCAACAACCGGTACTGATGACTTGTTGGACATGACATGGTTGACCACAGCATCTTTTACAAGGGGTTTGTGAGCCTCCATGAAACTGGTAAAATAGTTTTCAGGGGACCTCAAAGGATCTAAATCAGGTGGGGTTACTGTAGGAAGAGTGATGTATTGTATTCGAGTATCGATGGTGGTGAGCACTGATTGATTGGAGGTATCTGTGTCAGGACCAAATGGTGCTCTGATGATGACAAGAACTGTTATTAGGAAACTGTCATCTTGATCAAGTAAGCGCTTGGCAAATTCGATAGCGGGAACAAGATGGCCAATCCCAGGTGAAGGGACAAGAACTAGCTGTGCCTTCTTCATTTTGAAGCTATGGCCGGTGGCTGCTGGTGGATCGGATCTACTTTCTCTCTCTCTCTCTCTCTCTCTCTCTCTCTCTCACTATATATATATATATATAATATTAATTAGTTCAACATATAAACAGAAAAAAGCAACTCCAACATCATGAAATTACAAAATACACATGGTGGACCCTACCCTTCTTATGGACCCTACTCTCCACGTCATTTCAATCACCACGTGTCCTCTTCTGCTTCCTGCATCATCACCCTCCATTACCTATCGCTAATTAATAAAATAGAAAACTAATAGAAATCTTTTTCCGTTTTATTTATTAAAGAAACTTGAAACTATGACGAAGGCTGATAATGTCATATCTGTTAACTATCTCAGTGGTTAAAAACATGGGGTTAGGTTTCTAGTCCTCGAGCCAAGTCCTGCACTCTTTTTTAGGCTCTAAGGTCGCACCTCTTCTTGACCACTTTATGGCCACTTGATGACCTAATTAACACACATGCATGGCACTCATTTTTAACACAATCTCTTAGTATTTAATCTGCAATTTTTAATTCCGAACTAAATATAATCTTAAATCTTATCCTCTTAATATTTCTTCTCTTAATTTTTCACCTCATACCAAACACAACCTTAGATAAATCATTATAAACTATTAAAGGGAAGCTATCCAAGATCATAATATTCCACAATAAATAATAAAAAAGAAAACGATTAAATACTACAAAGCACAACAATAGTCGATGCAATTATTGTCGAAATTGATACACATTGTTTGAGGAATTTAATGAAAATCCATAGAGTTTACATGGTTCATAGAGGTTAAATGGTAGAAAAATCTTCAAGATAGCATGATTTCAATCAAGTCTCCAAATGCAGCAAATGAAGATCCACCCTCCACCACAGCTTTCCTGCTAGCTTCACTCACTGCTTTAACCTTGTTTCTCACGGTGCTCCCTTCCTCCATCAATGATTTTACAGACTTGGCTATCTTATCAGCCACAACAAGTTCATCCACATACCATGCCAATATTTTTTGTTCTTTCCAAGAACCCGTCTGGCAAGACCTCTTCAAAGCTCATGTAATCACTAGGCATTGCAAATTGTCCTTCCGGTGGTGGCTTACGAATGGAACATAAGAATCTATGTCCACTTTGTTCCAGACCAAGTGCAATTTCTTTCACTTGAGCCTCACTAAAACGCCCTATACTTCCAAAGCACAAGAACACAACTGATTTTTCTGGTTGATCATCAAGCCATTTCATGATCTTACCATGTTGATCATCCAGATTTGATTCCATCAAACTCTGGCCATTTGCATTTAGTAGTGGCCCCACTGTATATACTGGGGGTGTATCTCCACCCAAAAAAGAGCTGACTGCATGGGATTCAAGCTCAGTAAATGTATTGACAATAAAACCTTTAGTATCTTTAAATCTTCTCGCATGGTTTTCAAAGCAGATGTACCCACCAGCCTTGTTCAACAACACTGATGGCATAACCCTAGCAGGCACAGGGTTGAAAAAACAGGGAACAATCAAGTCAGGTCAGTTTCCTTGAACTCAATCCCAACCTGATCCTTCCTTGTTGGAAGATGAAGCATGAGACCAAGAAAGCCTGCACTAGAAGAGATGTAAACATAAGAAGGAATCCCAAGTTCCTTAGCAACATCAATCATTGAAGAACAAAACAAGTCAACAACCAAACCAACAACCGGTACTGATGACTTTTTGGACACATGGTTAAGGATAGCATCTTTTACATGAGACTTATGTCTCTCGAGGAAAATAGAAAAATAGTTTTCAGGGGACCTAAAAGGGACTTGATCATCAGGTGGGGTTACTTGAGGAAGAGTGATGTAGGATATTCGAGTATCGATGGCAGTGAGTGATTGATTGAAGGTGTCTACGTCAAGAGCAAACGGAGCTTTGATGACAAGAACTGTGATTAAGAAACTTTCATCTTGATCAAGCAAGCGTTTGGCAAACTCGATGGTGGATACAAGGTGGCCACTTCCAGGAGAAGGGACTAGAACTAGCTGTGCTTTCTTCATTTTGGAGCTATGGCTTATGGCTGTATGGTGGTTAAGTTGCTATTTCTTGTTCTCGAGACATGCTCTTAGAACGTGTTGTCTCAAGACACGTGAATTTTTTTCTTTCAAAAAAGATATTTTCGAATTTGTTTATATATACGGTAATTGAGATTAATTTATTTTTAAACAATGTTAAAGATATTATGCATCATTCATATTAACCTTATGTATTAAAAAAATTAATAATTTTTTATACGAGGTATATATCCAAGATTTGAACTTAAAAAATGAAGAAATGAAGTATATACTTTACCTTCTAATTATCATATATACTGGATTAAATTTTTATTCTTACTTCTAATATACATTGGTTCGAAGATAATTTTGCTGTTGAAATATAGGAAAGATGCTAATTCCTTGTTATTGATATATATTCTTGTATAATACGTCCTCGAGATTGTCTTTGTAAGCCAAGTGTCAACCAAAAAGTGCCATATTCCTTTGTCACTCCACGGCATAGCCGAATTGATCATAAGATGGTAGGGATCAAGTGTTCAACAAAAAGGTCTCATTTTTCTTTGTTGCTACACGGCCGGCATTGCCGAATTTATGAGAAGAAGGTAGGGATCAAGTGCATAATCATTTGTTGAAAATGACTTCAAACTTTTAACCCTTTCGAAAGTGGTTACCAAATGATGATCAGAAGCAAGAGATCAAGTGCATGGAGCTCCCTTTGAGCATGATTATTGATGGTGCTCATTTCTCCTTATGGTCCTGAACTCACCTATTTGGCACAATAAAAATCCCACAAAGAGCTGTTGTTTTTGGTTGGAACTTAATTGATGTCCAAGAAATACTTGATGTCTCCCTTGGTTAGTATTGTTTTTTGAAAATTATTAGCTTACTATCTCTAATTGATCAAAGTTTATTTATAGATCCAAATAGTAAAACAAACTATTAAATAACATGAAATTGATGAAAGAATTATGTTAGTAACGAATTTAGAAACATATTAACATCAGTATTAAACAATTTTACATGGACTAATTAATTATGTTTTTTAGATGATAAAAACTAAGTTATAATTAACTTTTTATTTATGCCCATACTTTAGATAATTTCAATTTCAAGCCATTGTTAACTCAACTCAAAACTCGAGTCGTGAATCAAGTGCATTGATTTGAATTTGAATTTTTTTAAAAATAAATAAATACTAAAACAATATCATTTCAGTAAAAACAAGTTTTAATAAGAAATGTAACATAAATAAAATTCAAGCTAAATAGATCACAAATATGACCTGTATCAATTTCCAGCTTTCACAAGAAATTATGTTTTAATCTTGCTTGATATTTGAAAAATATTTTCTCACTTGTAAGTTTGGCCGGACATTTGTTTAAATTTTTTTTTAGTTTAACGTGGGTGTGCGGGCCAGCTTGTGCGCACCTCAACTAATCCCATAGACCCTGAAGTTAACGACCATGTAAGCCTCCAGTGGCCATCATATTAGCAACCACATGGCTCGAACTTGAGACCACAGAGGGAGTAAACCTCTTGGTCCCAAGCTCTTACCACTGGGTCACCACCTAGATAGTTAAATTTTAATCTGGATTAGCCCAACCCACCTGTTTAGTATTACAACCCCATAGGCCTAGACAATTTAAACCCACTCGATAATAAAATATACTGGTTAATTATAAAACACCTATGAACTAAGGGTTATTTTCAATATTACTCTTTCTCATACTCTTGCCTCAAATTTATTTAACATTAAACCATATATTTTAAACATTAAAAAACTATTTGTTAATGATATATAATAAAAAAAATTAACAAGTACAAAACTACTTATCATTTGAGTAATATCAAAATATTGGTATATTAGTTAATAATTTATTTTTTATTTCTTGATTTTTTAAGTTTAAAGTAAGTAGCATTTGACGAAATTTATTACAATTGTTTCTATTGATATGAGAGATGGAAATGAGAGGTACTTTATTAAGATTCCTTGGAGAAAGAATTTAATTTTTGTTAAAATGCAAATTGGTTCAAGAATACTCCTTAAATTCGAATAAAAACAAATTATTAACATAAACTAAAAAGTCCTGGTATTTTAGTGTAGAAATGAATAGTGAAATACCAAGGTCCTTTTCATTTTAGTCCTTAAAATTTTGATTTTTTTTAATTTCAAACTCATTTTTTTTTTTAATTTTACTCTTCAACATTGAGTTTATTAGATATTAAACTTTATTATTTATTTCAATATATTTTTTTATGGATTTATCTCGGTCTCATGAACCGGATCGTAAGTTTTGCAGGTTAACCTTGTTGACTCGAGCTATTTTTCTAATTAATTCTTTTCTCAACTTCATCTTTCAACATTGGATTGATTGAAAATTAAGTTTTAATTTTTTTTTAATTTTCCTTCCATGAAGTTATCAACGTCTCATGACCCGTATCGTGAGTTTCTCGGGTTAGTCAAGTTGACTTAGGTTTTTTTTTAAAATTATATATATATATATATATATATATATATATATCCTTTAATATCGAGTTAATTGATAACTAATTTTTTTTTTACTTGCTTTCAATGGAGTTATCCTGGTCTCTTGACTTGGGTTGACTCAAGTTATTTTTTTATTTTTTTTTATCCTTTAAAATTAAGTTGATTGATAATTAGACTTCATAACTTATTTTGGTATGTCTTTTATGAGGTTATATAGTTCTTATAACTTGAGTTGTGGGGTTGGTCGGTTTGCTCAGTTTAAATCAAGTGTTTTTTGTATCTTTTTTAATTAATCTCTTTTAATTTTTTCCTTTAATATTGAGTTGAATAAGAATTAAGCTTTATAATTTCTTTTGATTTATTTTCTATAGGGTTATCCTAATTTTATGATTTAGGTTTGACAGATTAACCCGAGTTGACTCGATTTATTTTTTTAAATGAATTTTATTTTGAATTTTATCTTTTAATATTGAATTGATTGAATATTGAGTTTAATAATTGTTTTTATTTGTTTTCTATAGGATTATTAAGGTCTCATGACTTGAATAATAGATTTGATAGATTAACCAAAGTTGATTCAAATTAATCTAATATTTTATCATTTCAATATTATTTTTTAAAATATCATCTTGATTTTTTTGTGTTAAACTACATGAATTATCTTTGAACTTGACAAGTTGACTAGGTCATATCAAATTAATCCCTATATAATTTGTTTTGTGCTAAAATACACATTAACAACCCTTGAATATATTTTTTATGTCAAAAAAATTTTTAATGCAACTCGTAGCTTAGCATTAACAATGATCTAACAAATTATCATTCAAGATTTTAAAAGGTCTGAATTTGATTTTAACAGTTTTAGAGGTCGACTGAAGTGAACAAATCTATAAAATTTAAGCCGTATACTTAATTAAAAAA
>Ga0325404_1003818_pt1 | contig 16086 bp, 14 predicted proteins | sample PopdelMetagenome_18_FD_205664 | JGI IMG/M metagenome (GOLD analysis project Ga0325404, IMG submission 205664) | Populus deltoides microbial communities from Bellville, Georgia, United States - Xylem-Control-R1 | ecosystem: Host-associated > Plants > Phyllosphere > Stem > Wood/Secondary xylem... | reverse complement strand
AAAAAAAAAAGAGTCTTAACAGTTACTGAAAAACTGATAATAATACATCAATAATACAAATCACTCCCCACATATCTTAACAGTTACTCAAAAACACCCCCCACCAAATCGAAGTAAAAATGAAACTATAGAGCGGGACCTCCATTTTTAAATTCTTCCAATCTAACACCCTAAAATAATTATAAACAAACAAAAAAACCCCGAAGCTCTCTCTCTCTCTCTGCAATTCTTTTGGTTTACTTCTCCTGGTTGTCAGATCTAGTTGTGTGTAATTGAAATTAGGGTTTTGTTTCAAATCTCAATTGGAAGAATGCTGCTGTCGTCCTAGTAGAATTCGGTGTTGAAGGTATCGAAATATTTTGTAGAATGCAGGGGTCATCGAGCGCAGTAGCGCAACCAGAGGCCATACTAGAGTGGTTGCACAAGGAGATGGGGTATAGGCCATTAGGGCCACAGAGTGCGGCCACTAGCAAATCTCAATTGCCCTCAATTGATGCCATAAGGAAGATTTGTCGTGGAAATATGATACCCATTTGGGGGTTTCTGATAAAGAGAGTGAAATCGGAGAAAACAGTGGAGAATATAAGGAAGAATATACTGGTACATGGTGGTGGTGGTGGGGAGAGTGGCGGTTTGGTAAATGTTGGGAAAGACGAGGGGAGGAGTAAAGGAGGGAGGAGGAAGGAGAAGGTGGGTGGGGAGGGTGGGGGTGGGTCGAGTACTGCGGAGAGTAGGGAGGTGGCATTGCAAGAGAGGGAAATAGCAGCGAAAGAGGTTGAGAGGTTGAGGAGTATTGTTAGGAGGCAGAGGAAGGATTTGAGGGCTAGAATGATTGAGGTTTCGAGGGAGGAGGCCGAGAGGAAGCGTATGCTTGATGAGCGTGCTAAGAATAGGTTTGTTTGTTTGTTTAACATGTTTTTTTTTATGCATACATAGTGAAGAATGCAAGATTTTTGTTTTTTTATCCTGCTCGAAATCACCTTGAAACCTCTCGTTTCTAGATACATGGGCAATGTAAAATTTGTGCTACAAAAATCTATGTTTCAGTTCTGGAAGTAAAAAGTTCAAGAGGGCGTGTTAGCGACAATATCAACTAGGATTACGTGAATTCTGTCGCTATTGATGATTCCTAAGCATGTATACCTATATTGACGGTTGGCATCAGTTTATTGTTGTTCTTTTGTTCGTCATACATATTTGGTTGAAGTCTTATATTGAACTGTAGGATTATTAATGCATCATTTTCAGTTGCTTCTTATTGCACTGCTATGGACCATGTTGTTCCTCTGAAATTGAAATATTGCTCACTTCATTCTATAAATTCTTTAGGAGAAATTTGGTGTACTTGGATATAAAGTACATGGCCATTTCAATGACATGACAATTCTTGGTTGAAAGTGGAAGCCAACATTTTGCTGCTTTGCATAAAGGCCTTTCCTTTCTGATGATAATAGTTTTAAGCGCGCTTTTGTAAAACTTGATATTGAACTTCAATTATTTTGGAAAGGCATAGCAATTCACAGTCTGACATGATTATATTCATTGGAGATCTAATGATGTCTGGACGCTGCAAACCCCGCCTTATGATGAGATAGGACAATTAGGCAGTGACAGTGATTTATTTTGTTTTATTGCATAACAATGTTAAGAAGGGATCCTTTTGACAAGGATGTAATCCATCCCAACTCTTGATGTTTCCTTTACTAATGTGCGCTCACCTGTGCTGCAGGCACAAGCAGGTCATGCTGGAGGCTTATGACCAACAATGTGATGAGGCAGCAAAAATATTTGCAGAGTACCATAAGCGTCTTCATCAATATGTTAATCAAGCAAGGGATGCTCAAAGGTTTAGCATTGACAGTTCCCATGAAGAAGTTAGCAGCTTCAGTGCAAACAGTATTAAGGAAGCTGTTTATTCAACTGTTAAGGGAACCAAATCTGCTGATGATGTCATTCTTATTGAAACAACTTGGGAAAGAAATATCCGGAAGGCATGTGAATCTCTTGCAATTTATATGGTCGAGAGAATACGCAACTCCTTTCCTGCTTATGAAGGAAGTGGTATTCATTTGAATCCTCAATCAGAAGCAGCCAAGTTGGGCATGGATTTTGATGGAGATATACCTGATGATGTAAGAACTGTTATTGTGAATTGCTTGAAGAACCCTCCTCACTTACTTCGGGCAATTACTGCATACACTTTACGGCTGAAAACTTTGGTTTCTAGAGAAATTGAAAAAATTGATGTTAGAGCTGATGCTGAACTCTTAAGGTATGCTAATATTTTCTTTCCATTTCATGTTGGTTCATGCAAGTGCAATTTTTGTTCATTATTTCCTCAGATTGTTGGAGTGTCCATTTACTCTGCTCACTCCAAAATTTCTTGTTACTTGTAGTGTAATAATTGCTTGGTTGCCGTAATTCATTTGACCATTCTGTACGTGTTAAATGTGCACTGATGCATAATTGCTTACAGACTGAATTGGAATTTGGTCTTCGAGTGCATATGATGGAGATAAGACACAATGAATTGCAAGATGAATGTTTTTTTTTGTGGCCATTACAAAATGTGCAAATGGCCTAAAGCCAATCACATGCTTGATTTGCTCCTTCCTATAACCAAAGCTGTACTTTCTTAGTAATGTATGTGTAGCTAGTAGATTGTGAATCGACAAAGGATATTATGTGAGATGTAGTCTGTTTTGGAGTTGTTTCTGACGAGGCATTAGTCAGAATATTGACTTGCTGCATCAAAGCGATTATTTTTATTCTCTTCAAATTGATGAGGACCATCACGCATCACGCATCACGCATTCATGTTGTATTTACATGCAAAAGACTATGAGTTTTGTTACACGTAGATGTTATAGTTAATATTTGTTATTGTTACATGGAAGGTACATTAAAAGAATATGTATACTGTTTCGTGATGCTTCCTTACTGGATTTCTGTTGTTTATTCCTGTAAATGTCAGTTGTACAAATTTACAGTTGCTTTGTTGACATTAATGTTCCTTGTACTAGATCAATAATTTTAAATTGCTTGATCAGATACAAATATGAAAACAACAGAGTTATGGATGTTTCTTCTACTGACACAAACTCACCATTGCACCATCAACTTTATGGCAATGGGACGATTGGAATAGACATGCCTTACAAAGGATCTCAAAATCAGCTTCTGGAAAGACAGGTTTTCTTCCTTTGTAGATGGTAGCTTTTGTATTTCAATTTTACCTTTTAGTTTTCATATAAAGCAGTAGCATAAAATAGTTTGATTTTTTTTAACAGGTTAAAATGTTTTATTGATAAAATCTGTTTTCTATAAATTCATCCTTTTTATTTGATTTTTTCCTACCTCCTCTTCTTTTAAGTTATTAATCCATTGTGATTAAGGGGTTTGGGTGCAAAACTGATACCCTTGTAAAAAGATATATAGTGGGTGCTTGAGCATTCGATAGTTTTGTTTTTGCTCTTATTTTATGCTAATGCTTTTATATCTGCTCTCTTGCTTCTGGAGCGTTTCATTTGACATTGCTTTGTGTGGTTGTTAACAGAAAGCCCATGTTCAGCAATTTTTGGCCACTGAAGATGCACTTAATAAAGCTGCAGAAGCCAGGGACGTGGGTCAGAATCTCTTAAAACGATTGCATGGAACTGGTGATGTAGTTTCTTCCCACTCAATTGGTATTGGAGTCACAACACAGAACATGGGCAGTCTGCGGCAATTTGAGGTAATTGCTCTCTTTGTTTTGCAGTTAATGGTTACCAAGGTTCCTTAAATCATGCTATTCTGAAATGTTGGATTGCACCCTTGCTTTTGATACTAGTCTGTTGTCAGTGCTTGGTTATGGAAGTTTGAGTATTTCATCAAGCAGTTCCGTCACTTTGTCCTACAGATTGTGATTTTTAGATAAACTTGGCATGCAAAAGTGCCGGTTTCCAATTGTACCATATCTAGAACCATTCTTTCTTTCTTGCTCTGAAAATCTCACATCAACCATAGTGCTTCTAACTATTGATGCGACAGGTCATTCACACGCATGAACTTATTTTCTTGAAGGAGACAACATAACAAAGCTTATGCTCAACCCACAAACAATCTATACTGGCTGCACTTGATCTCAGCACCATCACTTTGAAGTTCATTTACATATTTCTTTAGTGTGATCTCAAGGCATTGACCTCACAGAAGCTTAAAAAACACTAGTTAATGCCGTTGTACCTTCAATTAAACGCGCCATAAATTTACATCCAAGACATCGTAATGCAAATGTGCCATATATTTTTTTTATCCAATACACTTGTAATCCGTTCATCATGCTGAAGATACATGTTAAAATTGTGGACTCTCCAATATTTTCTGTGTAGCTGGAGGTTTGGGCCAAGGAGAGAGAAGCTGCTGGACTGAGGGCAAGCTTGAATACATTGATATCTGAAATAGAACGCTTAAATAAATTGTGTGCAGAGAGGAAAGAGGCTGAAGATTCTTTGAGAAAGAAGTGGAAGAAGATTGAAGAGTTTGATGCACGAAGATCTGAACTTGAAGCAATATATACTGCTCTACTGAAGGTTATCATGGAGGTATTTGATCTTGAAATTTTTTGAAGAACTCAAAACAGTAGTTTGTTTGACATTATATTAACCATCGAATGACTGTAGTTATTATTAATTTATGAGTCAGAATTAATAATGAAGCCTTGCAGGTCAAATGTTTTTTCATGGAGATCACTACTGCGAGTGTGTGTTTATCTGCATGCTTTTGTAGCATAACTTAATATATCCTTTTTTTATGCTGTTATTCAACAATGCCAATAATTTTAATGTCTCAGCCAATTAAGTTTTCAATGTTTCACAAGAATGGGACTCAATTTATCCTTTTTTTATGCTCTTATTCAACAATGCCAATAATTTTAATGTCTCAGCCAATTAAATTTTCAATGTTTCACAAGAATGAGTGAGTGCAATTAAACATATGTAATTGTTTTTGGCTGTCTGTACAAATCGAGAGTAGAAACTCCTTTTGTATGCTAAAACTCAACTTTGTGGATAATTCTACTGTTTCAGCCAATAAGTTATCCATGTTTCACTAGAAATGGATGTGAGCAGTGGGGATGTGTTACATTTTATTGTTAATTTTCGGGTCGCTTCCATGCCATTTATGTTAACCATTGCATTTCAGCCTATATCAACTCTAAGAAACACGTGGTCACTGGATAAATTAACACTTACAATAATTTCATTTGTCTCTTAGGATGCGGCTGCATTCTGGAAACAGCAACCACTGGTTGCAAGGGAGTATGCATCAACTACTATCATTCCAGCATGTACAATTGTTGCAGAGATTGCAAACAGTGCAAAAGATCTTATTGATAAAGAAGTTAATGCTTTCTTGCGAAGTCCTGATAATAGTCTTTACATGCTTCCCTCAACTCCACAGGTTTATGAAATTGCAGCAACATGTTTTCTGGTATCAAATATTGCAGTAAATTTAGCTGTACATTCATGCTAAAATAAAGTTATTTCTTGATTGAATTCTATCAGGCACTGCTGGAGTCCATGGGTTCTAATGGATCTACAGGACCTGAAGCTGTTGCTGCTGCGGAGAAGAATGCTGCTTTATTGACAGCAAGAGCTGGCGCTCGGGATCCATCAGCAATTCCATCAATATGCCGTGTGTCTGCTGCCCTTCAGTATCCTGCTGGTAAGTTCTTACTTGTCTGTAGAAGTTTCGAAGCTTGTCATAGTATATCCTTTTGGATAGCTTTTGGGCAGGGTGTCAGGTGTGATATCTGATGTTGGGAGTTGGGACACTCGATTGTCAGGGATCCACTTGAAGGATTCCTGCCATGCAAAAGTTTTTTTTTTTAATCTTTTTAAATAAAAATAAAATAGATTCATCTGACAAGTTGGAAGATTTGCATAGACACTCTCTTGCTAAAGTAAAAGAGCAATAATTTTGAAGAATCTTTGAATAGTAAAAAATCCATTTGGGTTAAGAGCTGGACATGTCATAGCATGACATAATTGTGCCTTTTCTATGATATCCTAATATCAACTTTTCAAGAAAGAAAAGTTCATAGGGTGTTTTTTGCAGTGAATGTTCATTAAAGCTTGGTTGATTACATTCAAAGTTAAGATTTTTGTCATACTATTCAAGCATAATAATTGTTGAAGTCAAAGATAAATAATTCCATCAAGAATGCATAACAGTCAACCATCCTTTGAGCATTAGTGTTTAAATAAGAACTATTGTGCCTTGGTCTCAACTATAATGATAACTTGAATGTTTATGTGGATACCCATCATTTAGTTTAAGCATTGGCAATATATTTAGTAGAAATGAGTGTCTGAGTTGATTACTTCTTCCAATTAGTTGCAATCTGGTCTGTTCTACTTGCTTTTCTGAGTACCAAGTCTGCTAAAGGTTGCTTCACATGTTATTTTATGCCTACAATTTTGTCGACTATAACTTGGTTTAACTTTGTAAAATAGAAGGAAATTGGAAATGCATTCAGTGACCTGACATCCCAAGTATGAGCATTTTTTTTATTTCCTTATGCTCAAATCAAATGACTTGCAATGGACAAATAGGTTTGGAGGGTTCAGATGCTGGTTTAGCATCAGTTTTAGAGTCCCTTGAGTTCTGTTTAAAACTTCGTGGTTCTGAGGCAAGTGTGTTGGAGGACTTGGCAAAGGCAATCAATCTGGTCCATATACGGCGTGATCTTGTTGAAAGTGGTCATGCATTGTTGAACCATGCATACCGTTCCCAACAAGAATATGAAAGGTACAGCTGAACTTGTGCATGTTTGTTTTACTGTGATATTGTAGTTATCCAAACAGTCTGCATTTTGAGTAAATATTTTCTATGCTGTCACTTTTCTTCTTTATTGACAACAAAAGTTTATTCTAAATTGCGCAGTTGTTGACATTGAACTCCTCTATTAGACTTAGACTTTGAAAACCTTTACCTAAGTTTCTAGTTTCTATCATTTTATGTCAGCTGACTAACTTGTCCTGATTTTTATCCTTGATAAAATTAACTTCTAAGCCATGAGTATGTTTTGTGTTACATGTGCTCTGTCCCTCTCTCTCTCTCTGACCAGGGCTGCAAATGAGCCGAGCCAAGCTGAGATTTGATGTGTTTGAGCTTGTCTTGTCTAATTTTAGCAAGGCTCAAGCTCGTGTCATGTTCATGATGAACCTAAAGCATGAGGCTCAATCTTGGCTCGTCTAAAATTTGCTTGGCTCAAGCTCGTCTCAAATTAGGCTTATTTCTCTGCTTAATGAGCTAGGCTTAAACTTTGACATGCTTATAAAATTTTTATATAATTTCATTATCATGAAAGATCTTAAAAACATAATTTATTTCATGGATTTTTAAACAAAATATATCTACATTTCTCAACTCCTGCATATAACACACATATAATTGATAAATCTTTTTATTAAATTTTATTTCATAAAAATAACGTTTTTGATTACTTATTAAATTAGATTATATTATGAAATCTTATACAAGTTGTTTATCGTTTTAAATTTTAACATGCATATAAATGAGCCTATTTCCAAGCTTTTAAACAAACTTGCTTAGAGTCTTCTCAAGTTTAATTGAGCCAACTCATGAGCCTTAATTAGCTAAGCTTAACTAAGCTCATTTATATAGCGAGCTTTAAAAATAGGCTTGAATAAGCTCATTATACCTAAACAAACAAGTTCAAATCGAGCCCTTAGCGAGCCAAGCTTCAAGCGACTTATGAGTGGCTTGGCTCATTTGCATCCCTATTTCTAACACACATACATGCAAACAATCATTTAGATCACATGGACATGCATGCGGTTTCTCTTTTACCTTCTTTGGGAAAAGCTAACAAGTGTCCTTGAGGCACTTTTTAAGAGACTAACTATGATAACTAATGGTACTTTTAAATGTTGTGATGGCTGGACAAATTTAAATACTGAAATTTTGAGGAATAACCATTACCCAACCTGTAAATTATCTGAAATAAGATATCTTTTTTGAATTTGTAACGTTATTGGATAAAGAAAAGTTTGAAATTCTAAATTATCTAATTATTACAATTAGATCACCAGTAAATAATCTCTTAAAGGGTGTCGTAAGGACATCTGTTAGGCAGACCCTATTTCCTTTCCTATCAGAACTTCTTTTTTTAACATTATGAGATGTTTCACTTTTGCTGGTGTCATGCAGGACGACAAATTTATGCTTGAATTTGGCCACTGAGCAAGACAAGATTGTCTCGGAGAAATGGCTACCTGAGCTTAAGACTTCAGTTTTGAATGCCCAAAAGTGTTTGGAAGATTGCAAATACGTGAGAGGTTTGGTGAGTAACAACTGTAGCTGAAAATTTATTTATTTTTCATTGCATTCCCTGCATGTTGTTCGAGAGAGAGAGTGAGATTTTGGGTTGGGTTGGGTTGGAATGAAGATAGTTATGTCTTGAATATCCATTTAATCTCTTGATTCTTGATTTGAAATTGGAGGGACTTTGACTAGAGTACTGATGTCATTTAAGCAAAATTTGAAGATGTCTGCAGAAGTATGTTTGGTTTGTATTGTGTTAATGTCGCTGTAGCTGTTGAGATTGGTAGGCTCTTTTTTTTGGTAGTGGGTGGGACTGCTGAGGTATTTAGTATATACGACTCTCTAATGAAGTGAATTTCTGGAATTTCTAGCTCACACTTGACCTGTGACCTTGTTGGGATCACTTAAACATACTTAGATTGTCTTTCATAGTAGTTTTGGGATTGGATGGAGTGTTAATTCTTTGGATGATATCTCACGTCTTTTCATGGTTTTCTTGTATACATGGTTATAGGAGGAACCCCCTTTTTCTTTCTTTCTTTCAGTTGTTCAGAAAGTTGAGATAGTGAGAAAAGGAGAGTACTGTGTCATTGCATTAGGAAAAGCACTTGTTCTTGGCCATTTCTTTTGGTGAATCAAATGCGGAAGGCTAAGGTTGCTTCTAAGGCCAAGAAAAAGCTGTTAGTTAGCTGTTTTTAACAAGATAAGATGTTGGAGGTGCAGTGGCCATATAAAACATCTCCTTTGGATACTGATGTTGCATGCCTGTGGTGTTGCCACCTTTTCATTTTATTATTTTATTGCGTGAGATATGCAGAATGGTCTTTATTGCTGGTCTTGGTGGATTAAGGAAAGGAATGTTGTCAAATATTAAGGATTTACTATTCATTCACATCTTGGGCACGGGAGGAGGAATTATGAAAGGCTTCTTAGAGATGCCTGGAGTTGACTGCTATTTGGCATGTTTGTATAGGAAGGAGTTCCGGGATTTTGAAATCACTATTCATCTCAGCAATTACTTTGGCGTGGAGTTATAATTTTTTTTTCTGTTGTTTAATTTGCCTACCGAGCTCGTAGGAGAATATTTTAGTGAACATCCCAAGTGATAGGAGAGCACCTTTTATTGATATAATATGCTGTTTTCGAGGATGCTATGGCTCAACTTTGCATATGTTTTTCTTCTCTCTTCATCAAAAGTTCTATTTTTTTTTCCCATAAAAAAAGGATGCATAAAAGAAGAGTAGAACTTGCAAAATATCTATATGATGAAGTTTCCACCAAAGGGTACTACGTTGTTATAAAAGAATCAAAAGTGAGGAGCAGGCAGATATAACAATGTTAAAGTCAAGATAGAGAAGAGTAGATGGACCGGTTTGTGTATTCACTGGCACTAGTATTTTTTCTATTTCATCTTAAACCTTAAATAAAGTGTATGGACAGGGGCAGCATTTTTTTTTCCAAGAGCTAACCAGCTGGACCCTCGAGAGGCAAATATTAGAAGAGTTTAGGAATCCATAAATAACTGCCTAACACAATGCTTAGGCAAACGTAAATGTTGTTTGTATCTGTTTTTTAAATCAAAGGATAAAATCCTTCATTTTGTTCTAAAAGAAGGATCTTGCCCATCAATGATCACGCACAAGGCTGTGTTAACAATTCCGACTTTGCTTAAGAGTGCTTGCTATGTTTGGACTCAATTGTTGTTTTGTGTCGCAATTCGGTTCATATCCATTAAGTCTAGGTTGGTAATGTTTTTCTCTGCCCCTTCCTGTGCTACTTGTCATTCATTCCTATTTTTTCACCCTTTTCTTTTGATACTCATTTTAAAGTGATGGAAAGAATCGATCAGTTCTGTTAATTGTGGTTATCTGTCAAATGTATTCTTTTAATTGCAGAAGTTTGTCGCCTAGAATTCCATGATTGTTCTGTTCTAAATCTAGCTATAAATCCTTGACATTGTTCTGCAGCTTGACGAGTGGTGGGAGCAACCAGCGTCTACTGTTGTTGACTGGGTTACAGTTGATGGACAAAATGTTGCTGCTTGGCATAATCACGTCAAACAACTTCTTGCATTTTACGATAAAGAGCTCTTGTGAATAAGATCAATGTGCATTTTTTCCTTGTTTGGTTGTATTTTTTACCACATGCATGTCAACATGGAAGATCACATTTGGGCCAGTTTGGAGCAGGGATACACTTGGCAATGTGAAGAGATCTTCAGGGATGTCCTTTGATTTTGTTAGCAGGAGTGGTGGTGGGGCGTGGTGGTTGGATCTGGTATGCGAGCTGAGAGCTTCATACTTGGAGTTGGTCAGAGGTAGTCAAGCATGGAGGTTGTCAGAGGTAGTCAAGCATCATCGATTTGGAAAACTAATCAAGGGATCCTCCATTGGCTTAGAACATTTTAGGGAGGCGGTAGCGGGTTTCTGTACTGCCTTTTGATTGCGGAATTCTCTCATTTTCCCACTAATTTTGTACAGAATGGTTAGTGTATGATAGGGCATCTGTTGTTATTGAGTTATGGGTATGTTTACGATTTTTCACTAGTTTCATGCTTGAATACTGCCATTAAAAAAAGTGTTGTAATGTTGCTATTTGATGTAAAAGGAAGCTTTTGAGTTTGCAGGCTGATTTGCTTGATGTACTCCAATTTTTTGCAGGTTAATGTTTGTTTCTGTGGACAGCTGTAATTTTATTTGTTTCTGGTTTCATGCGTGATTCTTTCCAATATAATTGATGGACTATTAATTGTATCATCTGCCTTGTTTTATTCGGTATATCATCAAAGTATAAACGATGAACAAGCTTGATATATTTTTCTAGAAGAAAAACAAAATTTATAAAGGAAATCGAAAGCTTTAAGAAACAATGGCCATCCTAGGTTTTTTTTTTCTCTCCATCAATGCAAATTATCAGACTTTATATAAATAAATTGTGATTTACTCTTGTTAAATAATTATTTCCCACGATCCACCCCATCCATTGCTAGCACACAAAATCTTCGCATGCTCACTAGCATCTGTTCATCTCCCTCCATATGTTTACATGATGAAGAATGCGATGCTGACCCAAATAAACTATGCTGCTTCCAATCTTTTCTCCAAGGATTTACCCAAATAAACTAAGGTTTATCATTGATCATCTATGCAAATGCTTAGTATATTGGATTAGGAATCAGTCGAAACTTTGCTTGATCTCTCTCTGTGAGTTGCTTTCGGCCTCAACAGCACTACTAAAGTGTTAGGTAAACCAGGTGACAGCTCCCCACCATGTTACTGTTGGGGTTCGAGAAGTAAGTAAAAAAAGAGAGAAATTATAAATCATAATAGGATTTATATATATATAATGATTAACTAAATATATAATTAAGGCAAGAGCATCGAACAGAGCTGAAGTTGAAGAAACACGCTTTTGAAACTCGCTCCATAAGATCCCAACAATGAAGCTGCTAAATGCCATACATAAAACCAGACCCGTGAAACTTCTCTGCTGTGATTTTGTCAACACGGTTTATCATCTCAGGAGTTAAGTAATTCTTGTGATCTCCCGTCCCTCCTTGTCTAAAGAAAGAACTGAGTGGAAATTTAAGCCAGCCCATATGGCCATCATCGGACTTATTGGCCTCATAGTTACTCATTTTCTCAAAGCTACAACTGCTAACAATCTCATCCAGAACATCCTCTTCTTTACCAGATCCGTCAAATGGGCACCCCAAGAACTCAGCCAGCCTCTTGACATGAGTCTTGGTGTCACTTTTCAGTTCTTCATAAGTGATAAAGAAGACTTTGTGAGGCCTCTCCAAGCTCTCTTTCCAGTACCCAAAAACATGATCAAAATAGGGTCCACAGTTGCCAACACCATTGCAGAACTTCTCCACGGCATCCTCTAGAGACCATGGATCTTTAACCTCCTTTGATTTTGGATAAAAATGCCATGATGATACCAAGGTGTCCTTCGGATTTCTTGTGATGTAAACAACCCGACAATCTGTTGAATTGATAGTGCCAGAAATGACCTGGTAAGGCAGATGAGTAGCCAAAATCCTGGCTGAGGAATTAGCAGTGCCAGCAAAAGAATCAAAAGACTCTGTTTTTGGCCCATATAGCTGTATCTCTAATGTGGGAACAAGCATATGGGGATGGTTGGTGAGGATTGAATCCCTTGAAGAGCGATTGATGATGGAATATAGCAAAGCTTTGAGCCATGTTGTGCCTGTTTTGGGGTAAGAAGCTAAGACTGTATCAGTGGGGAGGGGCTTGTAGTGATTCAAGACTTGGTGGGCTGCTTCCAGGAACGGCTGCCTGAACCAGAAACCATTCCATTGGCATAGATAGTCATCTCCTCGGAATTTTTCTTTTGGCAGGAATGAATAATCAATTTTCTCACTCTCCATAACTGGTATGGTACAAGGCTTAGTGGGGTTGATGGGATGGGAGAATTGTGATTGTTTTTTTTTTTTTTTAATTTAATTGCAACTATTAAACATGCTCGAATGAATTAAAAAAAAAAACACAAACAATTATGAACTCGAAAAGGTGTCAGATACTTTAATAAAGGTGTAACTTGACAGCAACATAAAATTTGAAAGAACACTTTAGTAATTTACCTTCTTTTGTGAAGTAGCATCAACAAGCTTCTCAGAGTGGATTCCAGCTAATAAAAGTATGGATTTCATTTTTATGCAAAGACTTGTAGAGAAATCAGCAATAATATGTTCAGTTAAACAACTTCACTAAACTAATTAATTACTGTTGGATAGTTGTACCGCAGGAGTCAATTACTCTTATTTGATAATGATATTAATTTAGCAAAACTAGTATGAAGTCTTCATGACTTCATCAATAACTAATTAATTACTAATGCCAAAATTATCAATTTATCTTTCAATTGAAACATAAATTAGCTAAAAACTTTAAATTATTATATAAAAAAACCCCAACATCATAAACTTATTTTCTCTAAATCCCAAGCGAACATTAAGTTGTCAAACTGCTAAGAAGATACTATTTTTTTTTTATGTTGGTGTCTGGGTCAATTTACATTCCCTGAAATTAACGATCATATAAGTCTTTAGTGATCATTATATTAACAACTATAAGACTTAAACCTAAAATTATAATAAAAAAACAAACCTTTTAATCTCAAATTTCCAACTAAATCAACTAAACCTACTAAATCACCTACACTTATATTTTTACTAATTTTTACTACTACTACAACAACAAGGTGCGTACGACACTTACATTTTATAAATTTTTCAATCATAATTAGCTAAGGATGTGAGAGAATAAGACTAACTTGTTTGAGGAATTTACACACAACAAAAACAACAACAAAAAAGAGGGAGGACAGGCCACATCTGTGATGTCATGGTGGTTTTAACTCTTATGTGAAAAGAAATGATATAATATAAAGTAATATTTGCTACAAGAAAAGAAAGAAATTCCATAGAAATCAACAATCACATCCCGATCCTTTTATAGAGAAAGAACTCATCGGAAGGCTTATTTGTCTTCTCATCGGAATTCTAAAATTCCGATGGCATGCTAATTAATTCCATACATGAAACCTGACTCGTGAAATTTCTCAGCAGTAATTGTGTCAATGCGTTCCACCATTTCGTTGTTCAGATAATTCCTATGATCCCCGACATCTCCTTTCCTAAAGAAGGAACTAAACGGCAATTTCATCCATTGTGAATGCTCACTGGACTTGTTGACCTCATAGTTGCTCAGTTTCTCAAAGCTACAGCCTATCACTATCTCATCCAAGACCTCTTCCTCACCATCACCATTAAAGGGACACCCCAAGAAATCTGCTAGTCTCTTGACATGAGTCCTGGTGTCATCTTTGAGTTCTTCATAAGTAATGAAAAACACCTTCTCTGGCCTCTCCAAGCTCTCCTTCCAGTACCCCAGAACATGATCATAGTAAGGTCCAAAAGGAACCACCCCACTACAAAACTTCTCGACAGCCACCTCCAACGGCCATGGCTCTTCATAACTTCTAGACTTCAACACAAATTGCCAGAATGATGTGAGGGTGTCCTTGGGGTTTCGAGTAACATAAACCATGCGACAATCTGATGGTTTGACAGTGTCGGCCAAGAGTTGGTGAGGCAGATGAGTTGCCAAAATCCTGGCTGGTGAACTAGTGCTGGCAAACGTACTAAAAGATTGTTGTTGTGCTCCATATAATTGAACTTCTAATGTTGGTACAAGCATGTGAGGATGAGTGGTTCTCAAACAGACTCTAGAAGAGCGATTGATGATGGAATATAAGAGAGCTTTGAGCCAAGTTGTGCCAGTTTTTGGGAAAGAAGCTAAGATAACATCACTAGGAAGAGGCTTGAAGTTGTCAAGAACCTGTCGAGTTCCTGGCAGGTATTGGAGCCTGAACCAAAAGCCCTTCCATTGATACAGTTGTTCATCTCCGCACCATTTTTCCGCTGGTAGTGATGAATCATAGTCCTCATTTGAGTCTCCATTATTCTCCATCAAAACTACACGAATACTGCAGGATATATTTAGTTAGCATAACATTTATTGATTATTAGTTCGTCAAAAAGTTTTTGAAGCTAGTAAATAGTACATGAACAAGAATTCACGTTACTGATACAAGAATCTCTCACCAAGAAACAATAATTGTTTTAATTTGCTCTTGAAAGGAGTTCACTGCTCAAACAGATTAGATATGACCCAATATATATTGCCCGCTGATCTGTGGAACCGATACTACCCACTCTAATTACAGTGACAGTGAACGGGGGAGAAAAGGAAAATATGAGCATTTGTTCCTGGGAATCTAATCTTTGAGAAAAGTTAATGTAATACAAGGTAAAACTATTTTTTATAGGCAAAAAAGTACTGGACCTGGTTGGCTAATTAGGGCTTAGAGCTGAAGGAATCTAGCCATGAATCATCATCTTTTTCATTAGATGCCATTGAATAATCTAGAAATATTCAATATATAGCTGTTATGAAAAATTGCTTACCAGTTTCGGAGAGAAATAGCAATATTGCCTTTTGAGTATGACTGCAGATCACCATGTTATTCGATATTCTTTGATAGTGGCCACCCATGAAGCGGCTAGTAAAGGGATAGGAAGCATTTCAGCACTCCACTCATCTTCTTATTTGGATTTGATTCTCATAAATGATTAATTGACGGATTCTGCATGTTCATGCTTCTTTACTTTCATGAATAATTTTTTATAAGCTCAATTACAGTCGGCCTTGAGAAACTGGAGAGTGCTCGTCAGGCATTAATTGCCATAGTTTTTGCTTGGAAATAAATGTATGAGGATGGTAATTAGCTCCATGATTGATCTCTCATTAATCCAAGTTCATAGTGCATGGCTACACCATGTGCGACATGTTCTCAAGTATCACCAGAATTAGGTCTAGTTCTTCAGTATGTATTCTCAAATATTTTAATATTGATGTGTTCATGTTCATGTTCATGCTTTTGCATTTTAATTTTTATCATGGACCGTGATATTTAGATGTTTCATAGTTCATTCTTAGCATTCACCCTCACATATTGTTACCTTTTTAAAAAAAATCTCAAATTAATTAATTTAAATTATAATAATAAAATATGTATTTGATTTATTACATTTACAGTTTTACAATATCCATTTTCAAGCACCCGTGAAGATAAAGAATGGAGCTTGGAATTAGACATGAAGATGACTCTTTTATATAAGAACAATTCTTTCACTCTCACAAGACATTTTTATCTCTAGTACGATTCTCA
>Ga0325404_1003814_pt1 | contig 16097 bp, 5 predicted proteins | sample PopdelMetagenome_18_FD_205664 | JGI IMG/M metagenome (GOLD analysis project Ga0325404, IMG submission 205664) | Populus deltoides microbial communities from Bellville, Georgia, United States - Xylem-Control-R1 | ecosystem: Host-associated > Plants > Phyllosphere > Stem > Wood/Secondary xylem... | reverse complement strand
ATATAATTAATGGGTCGTTGGCTTTCTCGACTTATTAATCCACTTCATGAAAACATTTTCTCTTTTTCACCCTTTTTAGGCACCTTATCAATTAATTGAATCATGCTTTTTGCCTAATTTAATCATAAAGGATTATAATATAATTATATATCACTTGAAATTTCTTGTTTCGGCCAAGAATTCTCCCATCAACAACATTCCTGAGCTAACATTGAGCAAAAAAGAGAAACGTGGAACCGATTTTTCATCATGAAGATCGCAATTTGCCCAACCAAATCGGGGGCCAATAAATTTCTAGGAGAACTTCAATGCATTGAGTCTAGGAAACGCTTATATAAATTAATTATAAAAATAATTCTTCTTACAGGATCAGGCTGATGGCCCGACTCCAATCTCTCGTACGTAGTTGTATTTCTTAGAACGCTAGCTGAGTTAATACAGACCTGTCGGTTTACTATGTGAACCCGACCAAACACGGGTTAGGGGGGGTGGGGGCTTTTAATGCAATGATTGACCAAACCCGTCGGTTTATTAGATTGATGAGGAAGTATATTCTTAATATTATTTTAAAAAAATCCAATTTAATTTTAATTAATATATAAACTGTATTGAAGATGTCTTTTATTGTTTAATAAAAAAATTGAATTTTGATTTTACTAGAGGGATTTGTTTTTTTTTTCATATTTCATTTTGCAGTAACCGAGAAAAAGAATATTATTTTACCCTCTTTTTTTTTATTTTACTCTGGGGACCACGACTCCAGATTAAAATTCTTTACAGGAACCTATGTGATTTAACTTTGACTTTTCACCTGCAAATTCCTCGTGCTGACTTCAATCAATTCCGATTGGACAGTGGAGAAGTAAAAATAATAATAATTATAATAATAATAACAGCAGCAATAATAATTTAAACAAGTGTTAATGTAGAGTGGTTATTTTTTAAATAATTTTTTATATAAAAATATATATAAATAATATATTTTTTATTTTTTAAAAATCATTTTTGATATCAGCATATCAAAACAATATAAAATATACAAACTATATAAAATTTTAATCAAAATAAAAATTTAAATTTTTTAAAAACACGATTTATACTGTTTTTTCAAAAAGCATATGAAAATTTTCTCGATTTCTCCCTTATAGTACTTGAGAATATTGATAAAATAAACTTCATGACACGAATTATTAGGATAGTGCTGTGTAATTTCAGCAACTTTGATGTTATTTTTATTTTATTTTTTGTGTGTTTAATCTATATTTTCCCTCTCTAATTAATTACCCCCTCGGGTGTTGATTCTGTTGTTTATTTTAATTATTTTCTATCTTATCTTTCATTGGACTTGAATAATAATTTAAATATAAAAATATTTCTTGAACTCAAAACCCTCTTACGTACGTACAATCTGCTTTAGCATTTTGCAAAATCAGTATCATCAAATAAAAACTTTAATTAATAATCTTTAAGATATTTTCCTTACAATCATAACTATGAAGAAAATACTGTAAATAAAATAAAAAATTGTTAAAGTAATAGAGAATCATGCTAGCTGGTGATATAAATAGCGTTGTCTTAATTATGATAATATATACTTTAAATAAAATTTAATAAATAAAACTGCTAGAATAATTAAATTAAATGATCTATATACTACAAACTAGAATGCATAATTAAGATATATTAGTAAACAGTAAATCATATATAGTCCATAAAAAGATATAATTATAATTTAACCATGAACCCTACCATTTACAGTCTCTGAACTCAGATTGGGATTCCATGGATTTTTCCCAGTGGACAACAATAGGGTAAAAAAACCCATCTAAAACTGTGAAAGGTGAAGCAAAATAAACATTAAAGACCACAGATTCAACACTTGAAAGCCCACAACTGCTCATAGCATGAACAAATCTTGGTACGTTGAACAATGACATTCTGCCCTTTCAGACTTCGGAGATGCACGCAGTATCCTGATTCGACCTTGCTTCTGGTACGTGCTCCTATTTTTGTCCAAGGGCATTTCCACGATAAATTGCTTCTGCTCATAGCATGAAGAAATTTGCAGCTGGAAGTCTGATTTAAGTTAGGTTTTAAGTTAAATAAAACATAATTATAGCTTGAAGTTTGAGCTAAGTTGGGTTTTAAATTGAATAAAAAAAGTATTGAACTGGTCAAGTACTGATATAATTAACCTGGTTAAATTATATCCAAACCTAAGATCAAATCCAATAATTTTTTAAAAAGATGGAACACATACTTAATTTTTAATTAAAAAAAATGACTTGCAGGTTTACTTAATAACCTAAGTTTATTTTTAATATGTTCCTTAATTGCCAAGTCTAAAATAAGATTTGTTTTTATATTTGGGATTGCATTTTAAAATTAAAAATATATTAATTTAATTTTTTTAATTAGTTTAATGTGATAATATTAAAAATAAAAAAACGATATATTTTTAAAAATATATTGTATTACCATACCAAATATGCACCAACAAGGATGAGTTGTTGACTTTTTGTTAAACTTTTTTTTTCCCTGAAGTAGACAAGAATAGTTGTTAGTAACTTGCAACTAACTCAGTAATAAAAGCTTCCCTTTTCCGTGAATTGGGCCTAGGCTATGAAAAATCCAAAATAAAGATTGCTTTAAATTTATGATAATGAAGGAAATATCACAGCGATATTTCATTATTTTATATCTTTGGAGAAATTAATTCTGAGTAATAACCTAGACAAAAAAATAATTAAAATAATTAATTGGTTGATCACCATAATAGCAATTAAAACCATATTATAATAAACTTAAATGAAAGCCCTGCAATTAAAATTTCCCTGTAATCCTATAGTTTTATATAATTGTTTTTGCCAAATTTCATGAGGTGTGTGTATCCAATTGTTTAGATGCACCATGTCAATATAGAGGTACGGTCTTAAATTATATATATTTTTAAAATAATATTAATTAATATATAATATAATATAATATAATTTAAAGCGGCTTTTATTGCCAGAAGAAAATATCAAACCAATAATAAATAAAATTATTTGCACCAAGTGGATGTAGAGGTGCGGTTTTAAAATAATTTTTTTTTGAAGATTAATCTTAATTAACGTTTAAATTAATTCAATTTAAAGTGGTTTGAAATTACTTTTATTATCGAAAAGCAATACCAAATCAATAATAATAAGTAAAGTTATTTCACCCTTTATTGGGTGAAAAATGTATAGTTTTAAGAAGCCAAGTCCCTCGTTTAGTTGAACGGCCAAATTAAGAAGAAGATTGTAGTGTTTCAAGAGAGGGATGGATGACGTCCAAGGCCCGGCAACCACCCTCTCCTCCACCTTTTACGGAGAAAGAAATAGAAAGGACAACTTGTGTAACAAAACTTAAGGTCAAACGAACTATTAACTTTTTTTCCTCTCTTCTTTCCTCTATATAACTCCATCTCAGCCCAGCTATACCCTTCCCCCTTCCCCCTCTCTCTTCCTCCTCTTAAGCTTTTCCTTACCTAACCACTGGTCTGTTCTCTTTCTCTCACGTAGTAATTGCTAGGAAACACCTTACTTGCTGATCAAATTCGTGTCTGTTTGCTAATTTGCTTCGGCTCTTAGCTGTTGGTGCTTGTAACTCGAGTAAGAAAAGCTGTGACGGTTGTTGATGGAGAGTGAGTACTTTTTCAATGCAGGAGTCCCTCCACAAGCATTGCTCTTTGAACCAACCTCAACCTCTTCATCGATGCCAATTTGGCAATCCCTCTCATCTCCCATGGAAATGCAAGATAATTGCTTAGCCCGCCGCTTGTTCAATTCCAACTGGGAAAAGTCAACGGATCACAGTCCTCACTTTGAGTCTTCCCTGAGCTCAATGGTGTCCTCTCCAGGAGTATCAAACTGTAACGTGTCCAGTGAGAGCTTTATGGTCGGAGAACGGATAGGAAAGCTAGGAAACATTGACAACAGCAACAACCCTGGTGAGATCTCACCGCATTCTCAGCCAATGTTGGCAGCTTCATATATTACAGCTGCCAATAACAGTGCCAACACCTCATGCTATACTACTCCTTTGAATTCACCACCCAAGCTGAATATGCCTGTCATGGATCAATTTTCGAAAGAGCATTTGAATATCCCCAGTTTGGGAAAACCAATGGGTTTGAATTCCAGTGTGGCAGAATTCACTGCTGATCCGGGATTTGCCGAGAGAGCTGCAAAGTTCTCTTGCTTTGGCAGCAGGAGTTTCAATGGCAGAATCAGCCAGTTGGGGCTAAACAATGCTGAAATGGCTAATGGATGTAATCCATTGATGGGAAATGGCAAGTTGGCGCGTGTTGCGAGTAGTCCTTTACTCAAGGCAGTGGGATCTCAAAAGGGTAACAAGAGTACTCCATTGCAGGATCGATCCGAATTGACAAATTCTCAGGAGTCCTCTGTATCTGAACAAATTCCAAGTGGGGAGGCAGGTTTAAAGGCCTCCAATGAGTTAAATTCCAGGAAAAGAAAAGCACTTTCCAAGGGAAAAGCAAAACAATCAGCATCAAACCCACCAGCCAATGCTACGAAGGTACATAATTATACAGATTACAAACAAGTCAAATTTCTTTTCTTATCTCTTCTCTTCTTATTTATCAATTGGGAATACAATTTTGATCAAACGGGAAAATTCTCTCGTTCAGGATGCAGAAACTGATGATAATTCAAACACGAAAAGAATCAAGCCAAATGAAGGAGAAGAGAATGAAAATAGTCCTGTTAAAGCAGAGGAAGAGCCAAAGGGCAGCGGAGATGATATCCAAAACAAGGCCAATTCAAAGCCTCCTGAGCCTCCTAAGGACTACATTCATGTTAGAGCAAGGAGGGGTCAAGCAACTGATAGCCATAGCCTTGCTGAAAGAGTGAGAATTACAACAACTGTATACCATACAATTTTATTCAATCAATTGGAGTAATTTCCAGATTAGCATTAACACTGGTTAATTAACATGTTAGGTTCGAAGAGAGAAAATCAGTGAACGAATGAAGCTTCTCCAAGATCTTGTGCCTGGTTGCAATAAGGTGTGTCGAAACTTTCAGATTTCGAATACATTAGCTTCAAGAACATGAATTTTTAATTGCTAAAATAAGGTTTATGTGTCCATGTTAGGTCACAGGAAAAGCCCTTATGCTTGATGAAATCATAAATTACGTGCAGTCATTGCAACGGCAAGTTGAGGTAAATTAATATATATATTTGTGGAAATCAACAATCCTCATCTTGTTTGAAAAGTGAAGCTCCATGCCTAATGATTGTCCCTTTACTATTTCTGTGGGCAGTTCCTCTCTATGAAGTTGGCTTCTGTGAATACCAGGCTGGATTTTAACATGGACACTCTCATTTCAAAAGATGTGAGTCTTTTAGTCAATGCCCTGAACCTTTTTGTACATGAATTTCAATTCTTCTAAGTCTGAATTTGCTGCTGCATTTTTGTGTTTAGATGTTCCAATCAAGCCAACCATTGCCCCATCCAATATTTCCATTAGATTCCTCGGCACCGGCAGCAATATTTAGCCACCAACAGCAGCAAAATCCACCACTGCATAGCAATATTTCTAACGGGGCAGTGACCCACTGCTCTGTGGACCCATTAGATACCACTGGACTGTGCCAAAACCTCAATGCTCAGTTACCCCCGCTTGATGGATTTACCCAAAATGCTCATCAGGTATATATTGAGTTCTTAACCATGAAGTCCATGACGTGAATGCAGAGATTTTATTATTTTTTTCTTTTTGTGGTAATTTCCCTAGCACATTTCTGAACCTGCTTCTCTAATTATGTCCAGTATCCAACATTCTGTGAAGATGACCTGCAGACCATTGTTCAGATGGGTTATGGCCAGAATCCAAACCTGGAAACATTTCTGCCACAAAATTTCCATGGTAAGAAAAAGAGAGGCAGGAATCATCAAAAGCTTTGAACTAGTCTCCAAAACTATGAAAATAAAGTTCTTGTTCATGACAAGCATTCATTTAATGCAGGTTCAAATCAAGTATCCCACATGAAAATCGAGCTCTAATCACCATTCTTCAGTCCAAAATTAAGAAGGAGAGAAAGGGCGCTGTACATACAAGAAATCTTATATGGACCAACCCAGGAATCACTAAGCAATTTTATCATTAGGTTGATGAGGAAGAATTTTTTTTTTCCCCATGATTTTACATATTCCTGATTTTTTCCCCCCCTCAAGATCCTTTTTTTCAAGTTTCTTGGAAGTATCCACTGTAAAATCCTAGCCTAGCTCTTATGTATCTTGGTGCCAAGTCTTGCAGCACCAGATTTGATGTAAGATACGATTCTAATTAGTAAATGAAGAATTTCACTACCTGTCTTTTTCTATCTGTCTGTACATTGATGTACAGATAAAGACCATGGAAATAGAAGCATCATCATAATTAAGCGATGCTAGATTGTGTAATCTTTAGGATTTGATTCTTTCTTATGTTGTAACCAGCTGTCTATGCTGAGGACTTTCTGTAAAAGTCTGATTTGAGTGATTATGACATTGGTTTATCCTGAGCTGGGGTCAACAATTGCATGATTTCTGGCACACACTACTGGCCTCCTGTAATTTTCATCGATTAACCACAAACAGAAGTTTCTGTTCCCCCTTTTTTAATGTCAAAGTACTCATCAATCAGCCAGAGATTGGAAGTTAGAAGTTAGCAGATTTTTTTACGTCGCGGTTTAAAAAAGCAGATGAAGCAAAAAAAACTTTAAACAACTGTTCATCGCTGCACAGTATTAACCTTTTAATACTGCTACTACCCTTTTAATTGAAGAACACTTACAATCGCACCGCATATCCTACAACTAACCATTGAAGAAAAGAAAAGAAAAGAAAAATAATTATTTTATGAACATCAAAAGAATCCCATGTTGGCAGTGGTGAGATTCTGACTAGACTCAATGAATCGAAGGGCTTTATCATCCCCTCTACTTTTAAAAGTATTAGTGAATAGGAAAAAGGGAGGAAAGGGTTTGGTTTGGTGGAATTCATGTATGGAAAGATACCCTTTGGAAATAGACTAATCTTTTCCTGTGAGGTTGTTAGTAAAACTCCATTTTCTAGGGTTTAACAAAAGATTTCTGCCTTGCAGCCAAGCTGTTTTTATTTATTTATTTATTCAAGGGTCTATAATTGCTCTGCAAAATTTGTAGTCTTCTTATTTATTCAGTCACCAGAAAGATGCCATGAATGCGCTGTGCCCCTAGGGATTATAAAATTTGTACAGAACATGCTTATTCTATAGTATTATAATATTACTGATGATTAGAAAATGTTTACGTGACAAGTCTTGTCCCCATAAAGTTTCAAAGGCTCTAATCATAATCAAATGTGCATAGGGATTACTGTTTGATATCTTTCCAACTGTTAATCTCCTTGTCTGTTTCGCCCATTCACATTGTTTATTTTTTTATGTATTTTAAAAATTATTAAATTTATTTTTTAATTTTTTTTATAGTTTTAATGCTTCAGATAATAGAAAAAAATTATTTTTATATATTTTTGAGTAAAAAATCCTTTAAAAAGTATTAAAATACCAAACACACTCCCGGGAGGGCTGGTTTTCCTCCACTATTAAAAAATTATGATGAAAGAAGTGGTGGTAACTTGTTGGAAATACATAACTTGACAACTATTTGCCAATACTAAAATTCGTTGAGAAATTCCATTTGACCTTTGACAATCTGGCAAAATTCTCCAAGGGGAAAAAGGTTGAACCTTGATGCAATTATGCAAAAAAATATATATAATAATCGTTGTTGTTGTTGTTGTTGAGGAGCGTGTTTGGCAGTGTGGTTGAAGGTGCTTTTCAAATAACTTTTCGTGCCAAAATGCATACCAATGATTTTTTTTATTTTTTAAAAATTATTTTTGATATCAGCACATCAAAACGATCCAAAACATACAAACTATATTAAATTTTAACAAAAAAATTCAAATTTTTTGAAAACGTAGCCGTAACCGTATTTCCAAACATACCTTTGTTGTTGTTAGTGTTGGTGGTGGTGGTTGCTGCTGCTATCTCCCTCTAAATGGTTATTTTTATTGGTATTTAATGCAACATAAAATAAGTGTATTTAAAATGATTTTTTATTATTTTAAAATAAACAATATATATAAAGAGATAAGTCTCGTCTTTTTATTTTTATCTCTTTTATTTTTAAGTAATAATTAAACGCTACCTAAACACGACCTCTCTATTTGATAGCAAATGTGTTGTGCATAGTCAACCACCCCCACACTGTTTATAAATTATCGTTCCAAGAATATATTTTTAATTTGATAATGAGACTTCCAAAATAGCTTAATTAATTTCTTTTTTTAACAATTTTAAAGGTATATTTTTCGCATCAATTTAATATATTTTAATAAATCTTCTCAATACTGGTTTTAAAATCTGGATCTAAAAAATTTAAGAAAAAAAATGTTTTGTTAATCACTGGTCCTACACCTCACAGTACGTAAAAATATTTGATGAGCATTTTCCTCTTTGTGTTTTATATTTCCGGAATTTCTCTCGTAAGAAATATTAAAACAATAATAATATAAATTTATTTGTTTTTATATTTCAAAAGTATTTTGAAAAAAGATTAAAATTTTTTATTTTTTCTTTACCTCACATTAATTTTTTTTTAGTATTTTAATATCATTTTAATGTACTGGTGTCAAAAATAATTTTTAAAAAATAAATAAAAATATTATTTTAATAAAAAATATTTTAAAAAATAACCACTATCAAACAATCACAAACCCGAAATCCCACCACGAACTTCAGTTAGCGGTTAGCCCACTAGTGTAATGGAATTTTGTAGGTCAATTGTCTTAATCAAAATCCTGAAATCCATGTCCCTGATGGAAGGAAAAGCTTCGAGCTTCCGCGAATTAGTGTGCGATTTATCTCACCAAGACGAGGCCCTACCCTACCAATGGGCAAATAATTATATATATTGTTGTTTTGTAGGGTATTTAGTGATCATTAGGGTAGGTGACCTATTTACTTATAAGAGGATGTTGCTGTTCTATCACCCCCTTTCCAATTGGACCCCTGTAATCTCTTTCAAGTTTCACCTCCATGAACCTTTAATTTTTAGGTCTCTTTAACCTGATCTAAGGGTGTTTTCTTTGCAGGGGAGAAAAGAAAACACAGGCTGTGAAGAAAACCCATCATTTGCTTCACCAACCATGGCGTTATTTCATGCTCTCCAACTGTAAGAATATTTTGTTTTTCTGCATTTCAAAGGATCTCACCATCAAATCCCGTTTCTTTTCAATGCAAGATGTGTAATTTGCAAGGAAATTATAATTTTTTGTGTCACAATCCCACCTGTTTTCTTCCTTTTTTCCCCCTTCTAGTGACTTGAGATGGACAAATTTACTCAGTTTTCAATTTGCAATGTACTTATCGAGTGTGAGCTTTTTTCAACTCGTGAAGCTTTATGCCTCTCCACCTAACAATTATTTAATTAGTAGTAGCTTCTTACACCATTCATTTGATTCATTTTTCTCGAGTGCATTGCTCTTCTCAATGATGGAGGACTAGAGCTCCACGCTTTAAAATTCACGTAGATGGGGCAAAACTGCAGAGCAAAATTATTTAATTAGGTCTTCCTGTCAATTTTGTGATTCATTAGTGAAATTTCTAGCTCAGGTTAAATTTTAAATTAAATTAAATCAAATCAGAGTTAATTCGATATATTTTTATTAATTTGATAGGTCAATTTAAGATCTAATTGATTCAATTAATTAAAATCTGATTTGACTTTAAAAAAAAATTAAAATAATAATATTATTCTAGATAGATTTAAATCAATTTTAAGTTAGGCATGATTTAATAACTTTACCGGGGAAAAAGAGGTGTACAAAAAAAAGTTCATTTAAACTGCCCACATTTCTTGAAGAAGGAAAATGTCAGTGTCAAAAAGAATTTCGGGGAAATTTGGTTTGGTTGGTGAAATTTGTTTATTTGTTATTCTTTTTAATGCCACAAGAGTTAATTCTGCTTATTCCAAAAAAATCCCTTGAAAAAGAGGGTGATTATCCCTTAATATATTTACTTAAAAATTCATAATTAAAAAGGTTATAATATATCTATACTAAGTAGAACATCAAGGATAAAGAATATGCGCTTAACTTACTTTCTAACTCAACATCTTTGGGCACACGTGGATTTAGCGAGGTGTCACATCCAATCTTTTTAAGTTCAGCTACACTTCAAACTTACACTACAAGATTTAACAGTTTTAATTTACCGACGGAATCACTGATGAAAATGCTCCGTCGGTGAATCGTTCATCGGTAATTTTTTATCAATCGGTAAATCCGTCGGAAATAAAAAAAAAAAATTACCCGCTTCATTTCGTCGGTATATCCCTTGGTAATAATTTTTTTATTACCAACGGATTTACCGACGGAATTACCGATGGAAATTCCATCGGCAATTCTGTCGGTAATTATTTAAAAACATTTAAAAAATAAATTCATTTTATAAAATTATAAAATAATAAAATTAACATAAATCAACACTGTATAATATATACTAAAAATGCTTGAAAAAAAAAGAAAATCAACTCAAAAAAATTTGCAACAAATAAATAAAAAAAATAAATTCAACTAAAAAAATACATATGAAAAAAATGAAGTTGCAATTGCTAAAAATTTAAAAATCCTATAAATAAATCAACTAAAAATTGATCTCATGTGAAAAAACAAATCTCACAACAACATTTATACAATTATTAAGAACAAAACAATTAAAAATGAAATAAAAAACAAATATAGTGAAAACAAATCATGAAAAAAAGAAGAAAAATCTTACCTTAATGTAGTTGCAAGTGAAGCTAAGAAGAGAGAAAAAATTTCATAAAGCATATTAATTAAAAAAAAACTAAGAGGATAATAGAAGAAAGAAGAAGAAGAAGACATACTCGAGCATGGAGGAAAAGAGAAGGAGATGAGGAGATAAAAGAAGAGAAAGAAATAGATATTGATGTTTTTTACATATAGTGAAGAAGAAGAAGTAGAAGTAGAATAAGAAGAAGAAGAAGAAGAAGAAGAAGAAGAAGAAATAAGTTTGTCTCTTGTGAAATAAAGGGACTCAGGCTTTTTATTGGGGCGTGTTAGCGACGGATTTACCAACGGATAATTGAATATTAATATTTTTTAATTATTCCGTCTGTAATTCCATTGGTAATATTTAATTTAAATTTTCAATTTCGTAAAAAGTTTTCAGAAACCGCCAACAATTACCGACGATTTTTCAGTCCGTTGGGGATTCCGTCTGTAATATTTGAATAAAAATTTTAAATCAATTGAATTTTTTTAGAAAACCGCCAAATAACATCGACGACTTTTAATTTCGTCGGTGATTTTATCCGTAAAGAACAACAATTAACAGTGCAATTGGAAAGTGAACAGTTCTGGAGCTCTCTAAAAAATACCAACAGATTTTGTCCGTCGGTGATTCCCTTTGTAATTGACATGATGAATAGTGTAAACAAGTTTACCGACGGAAGACGGAATAAATTCCGTCGGTAATTCCGTTGGTAAATCCTGACATATCATTATTTTTTTTGCTTTGTTTTAATTTTTTTCCCATCGTAATTCCCTCGGTATATACCGAGGGAATATTTCCGTCAGTAAAATCCCTCGGAAATTTACTGACAGAAATATTCCCTTGGTATTTCCGTTTGTATTTATCGGTTTTCTAGTAGTGTTAAATACATATGGGTCCATCAAGGTTCCAGACCTGATATTTTTTTGTTTAGCTATGCGCTAAACCCAAGTGCATATGAGTTCAAGAAGGTGTCAAACCCGAACATCCTTGGGTTCAACTACTTACTGAGCCCAAGTATATGTGGGTCTGGGAATGTATCAGGTCCAAATATTCTTAAGTTCAGTTACGTATTGAAACCAAATGCATATGAGTCTGACAGAGCATCAAACTCATGACCTTTACGTTTGGAATCATTCCAAACTAAATATATATATAGAGTTGATAATTTTATTAGGCTTTATGTTAGGTCACGTGGATTTGTTTGTTTATTCTCATGTTTTTTAATATAAAATATTAAAAATCAAGAATGATCATCTCCCTACATCCTTGTGTACATAAAAGTCTCTAAATAGTTTGTCATATTTTCATTAACATTAATTTTATGTAAGGTATATATATCCCCTCATTAATGTTGTATAAGGAATATATATCCCTCATTATTGCTATTAGAAAGAAGTGAAGCTCGAACCTCCCATTCAAGTAACATGATAAAATTCAGAGATTATATACTCTCTCTGAATTACCCAAGAAAAGGGTCCACACTTTTCATATTCTCTAAAGTATTTATACTCTTATTTTACAGGGTATTTACCATGCACAAACTAAAAACAAATATTCTTGTTATTGAAAATTTAAAACTCATTTTTTTATTTATTGCAATATCATATTAAAAATTACCGACTTTATCATCATATGGTCTCTAAATTCCATTAAAAAAGACTGTTTTATAAGTGTTGAGTCTTTATTATCAATCATCAATCAACTGCTTGACCTCTTACAGAAAAAAACATTAATGCAAGCGTGTGATATCTTATATCCAAACACTAAAAAAAAAAAAACCTTTCATTCATCAGCATACGGAATTTTAGAAAATTATGAATAGTTAACAATGCCAAAGGTTTTTTATGCAGCGGATAAATGGCCATTAATTTCAATGAATTGAGTGGTTCAAATACTTCAAGTGTTTATTATGAGCTAATTATGTTCAGTCCTTGTGATGTATTAATATAAATTAATCAATCCTTGTAGTATAAAAAGATTATTAAACAACCCCGAAGGTTTTTTATGCAGCGGATAATTAAATGGCCATTAAATTCAAGGAATTGAGTGGTTCGTTCAAATACTTTAAGTGTTTATTATGAGCTAATTATGTTCAGTCCTTGTGATGTATTAATATAAATTAATTAATCCTTGTAGTATAAAAAAAATAATTAAACAACCTTTATTAGCGTTCATCGTACTTAATTTAATGATTTTGTTTTTAAAAGATAATTAAACATCCTCCGTACTTCAAGTTTTATAAAGTTTATCGTCAACTGATTGTACTTTTGTAGGAAAATTGAAGCTTATAAATTAAATTATATTTATTATTACTTTTGTTAATGAATGATGATTGAAGTACCTTACTATAAAATTATAAAATGAACGAAATATAAGAGGGATAATCGATAAAAAAAAAGAAATTAAAAATTGATAGACTCGTATATCTTAAAAGAGGCTAAATTAAACTTTTGCCAGAATAAGATATTTATATAGTTTTAAAACTTAATCTATAGTTAATTTTTAAATATTTTTTTTTAAAAATTGATAATCTAATTTTATCCGGATTAAATTTAAATTAAATCAATAAACTATTTATATATTTTAATTTTTTAAACCCACCAAATCAAGTCAAAAATGTTTTAAAACAATGGGCATAACAACAAATATTTGTTTAATTAACATGTTTCAAAACTTAGGCTCCGTACTCCCACATTTTACACAATGTGATCTAGGGTAACCCTACGCCCTAACATGGGTTGCCTTCCACTCCCACTTTACATTCCACTAAGAAGAAAATAGCTAGGTTGACCTTAGAGCCAAGAAATCATCAAATAGTTGAGATCTTCTAGTAGCTTATCAAAAATCAAATAAAGTATGCGATTTCATGTGCAAGCGACTCAAATTTTTGATATCCTGTAGCTACTAGGAATGTTCAAACATCCTCGTGATGCATGAATATTTCCGTGGTCTACGAGACGGTGCTAGCACCTCAAATGGTTGCTCTCCTCTATGAGACGGTGCTGTGTAGAAAAATGCATATTTTGTACTTCATTCTTTAGTTATTTTACTATTAGTGAAAATAAAACCATGTAAGTGTCTTACCTTTAATCTTATCCTTTTAAATTGTTGTTATTATTATTATTATTTTCTTTTTTTTGTAATATGGACCATGAACTCTTCGTTAGGTTATTGAATTTGTGAGTCTAATTATCCCAAATCATAGACAACATTTATTTATAGTTTTCTCACCATGCAAGAAAAATAAAGAGAAGAAAATGGGTTCGAAATCGAAATAAAATTATGGGTTTTCTAATTCAATTATGGATTCACCTTCTCTTCTTCGATGAGCTTAATTTCTACCGGGTTGAATGCTTTTTTGGGCGTTTTCTCTCCTATCCCCCCCCTCTCTCTCTCTCTTCTTTCTTTTTTTTTCTTCCACAATCTTTTTCCGAGCTTTTATTTTTGTCTTGTGTAATGAAATAACCATGCTGAACACCGACACAAGAAACTAAATCAAGGGTCAAATTATCAAAAAAAAAAAAAAACTCGAAGAAGGAAAAAAAATCACATACCAATATATATATATATATTGGTGCTATATAGGTTTTTTCTAACCTATACCGTACCTAGGGTTAGGCTCCGGTCATCATTAAAAAGGAAAAAAGAAAAACCTATGACAATAACAGTATGTTGCCCTAACGATTGATAGGTCATAGATATCAAACACACCGAGATCGATTGTTGTTTTTTTTCTTTTTTTCTTTTCTGGTTCAAGTCGTTGTGAATTTTGTTTTCTTTTTTCTATTGGGTGACAGGGTGTTGTGGAATTATTGTGAGCTTAGATTTCGGTGAGAACGTCTGTGATACTACCATGTCTGGTCTTACATCTGAGAAATTTCTTCTGCGTGTCCTGAGGACAATTTCTTAAGCTAGCTGTTGGAAACGCTGTCATGGTTGTATGGCATTAGAGAGTAAAGTTATTCAACTCGTGTTGCGCAGGAGGTTGATCAAATTATTCATTAACTCGATATAATTTGAGTTGGGTTTTATTTTAATTTATGTTAAAGATTAATTTAATTGAATTTAAATAAATTAATAATTCAACGAATAACTTGAAATTCAGGTGAGAACCGACCATGTCGACTCTAAAAGTTTTTATTATTATTTTAAATGATATTGTTTTAAAAAACATCCGGGCGGACCTGGAACTCATCCACTAATCCAATGATTGGCTTGAAAAATTCAGGCCATAAATTTTAAACCAAACCAGACCCCAACCGAGTTTGAAAACCCATAAATTTTAAACCAAACAAGACCCCAACCGAGTTTGAAAACCGTATCATTAAAGATTGGCCGGTAAAGAAGGGGAAAGGGAAAGTCAAGCAAAAACACCACCGGTTAATTTCGACAGGTTTCTTCTTGGAAGCCCGTAGGAATGGGAAATAGAGATAATGGCCTCCAGAATGTAACTCAAAGGCCCTATTTGTTATCGTGAGAATAGAGATGCAAAGGACTGAAGTCGGAGCCTTGCCCATCACCATCGCTGCCTAACACAAAGAGGCTCTGTCTAGCAATTTGCCGTTTGTCTTTTTTCCTTTTTACTGCAGAGCACCAATGATAACTTTTAGTTCAGTTTCTGGCCCAAACAAAATATTTAGTTCTGGCCCACAAATAATATTTAGTGCTGTAATTGGGCCTTTCCTTAGAGCCCCATATAAAACTATAATCATGGGCCGGGCCACTTAACTGATGTCAAAATATAGAGCCGAGAAGCGATAGAAATCATCTTTGCACGATGAAATGTATTATTACGTAATTAAGTGTGTAATAGAATTATTTTATTTTATTTATTTGCAAAACTAACTATTAGTAATGCAACGGGGTACATCGTAAAGTTTCTTTTCGTTCTTGTAGTTTTTTAAAAACCTATTCAATCCCTAATTTATAATTCACTCACAGATTGGTCCTTATTTGGAATTTTTATCCTTGTATGTTATAAAGATACAATTTAGTCTTTATAATAAAAATCTTTGCAATTAGATCCTTGCATGATTACTTTTAATCATGAATGGCTCATTACATAGTTTTTTTTTTTTAATGTAGTGCTTATAATGTAACGAGTCTTTAAGTTATAATTATGATTTTAAGAATTAAGCAACCAGATATATAATGGATAATTGCATTACATGATCCATTATATCTAATCATGCAAGTCGTACGTGCTTAATTAGGGAAGGG
>Ga0325404_1003811_pt1 | contig 16102 bp, 9 predicted proteins | sample PopdelMetagenome_18_FD_205664 | JGI IMG/M metagenome (GOLD analysis project Ga0325404, IMG submission 205664) | Populus deltoides microbial communities from Bellville, Georgia, United States - Xylem-Control-R1 | ecosystem: Host-associated > Plants > Phyllosphere > Stem > Wood/Secondary xylem... | reverse complement strand
TTTTTTTTTTTTCCTGTTTGTATTTTTATTTATTTATTTATTCGCTTTTTATGCCTTTTGGTTTTTTTTTGCTTTTTTTCTTTGAATGAATTTTTTTGTTTAATTTAGTTTGTTAATGTTAATTTTTTTATTTAGTTATCAGGCTTTCATGACACAGATCCCGAGTTTGACGAGTTAATACGGATTTTTTTTTTCTTTTTTTCGTTTTAATTAATTGTTTTTGTTAACACTGATGCCTTTAGCTTTTTTTTTGTTTTTTTTTACACTTACACCTTTAGTTTTTTTTTTGTTTTTTTGTTTTTTTTTCATTTTTAATGTCTTTCGGGTTTTTTTTGCCTTTTTCTGTGTTTTATTTCTTTTAATGAATTTTTTTTGTTAATGTTAAATTTTTTTTATTTAGTTATAAGACTCTCATGACACGGATCCCGAGTTTAACGGGTTAACCTAATTTGACGAGTTAACTCAAATTTTTTTTTTGCTTTTTTTTTGTTTTAATTAAATTTTTTCATTTAGTTTGTTAATGTTGAATTTATTTCTATTTAACTATCAGACTTTCATGACACGTATCCCGGGTTTGACGGGTTAACTTGGTTTTGGACTGTATAGTGCAGTTTACAGTCCAAAGGTTGAGCTATCTTTTTTTTTCCTGTTTTTATTTTTATTTTTATTTTTATTTTTTTTTTGCTTTTTTATGCCTTTCGGTTTTTTTCGCCTTTTTCTTTGTTTTTTTTCTTGGGTTTTTTATTTTTGCTTTTTTCCTTGTTTTTTTTCTTTTAATGAATTTTTTTTGTTAATGTTAATTTTTTTATTTAGTTATCAGATTTTCATGATACAGATCCCGAGTTTGACGAGTTAACCCAGAATTTTGTTTTTGCTTTTTTTCATTTTAATTAATTGTTTTTGTTTAGTTAAGTTTGTTGATGTTAAATCTTTTCCTATTTAATCATCAGACCTTCATGACACGTATCCCGAGTTTGATGGGTTAACCCGTCAATTTTTTTTTCTATTTAGTTATCAAACTTTCATGACATAAATCCCAAGTTTGACGGGTTAACCTAGTTACTTTAGATTTTTTTTTCTTCACAGTGTAGTTTACAGTGAAAAGGCTAATGCATTTTGTTTGTTTTTGTTTTTTTTTGTTTTTAATTAATTTTTTCATTTAATTTAGTTTGTTAATGTTTAATTTTTTCTATTTAGTTATCAAACATTCATGACACGGATCTCAGGTTTGACGGGTCAGCCCAGTTAATTCTGGGTAATCCGTCAATTTTTTTTCTTATTTAGTTATCAAACTTTCACAACACGAATCTAAGGTTTGACGGGTTAACCTGGTTTAAACGATTAACCCAGTTAATTCATATTATTTTTCTTTTTCTTCATTGGTTTTTTTCCTGTTGGATTTTTTTTAATTAATCTATTTAATTATCGTACTTTTATAACACGACCTTGCAACCAGATCCATATCCAAGGCTATTGAATCTGGTATTGCAGTTAAACCCATTTAAACTTGGATCATGCAAATTTAATATCATTATTAATATTATAAATATTATTCTTGGATCAGGCGTTGCAGCTAAACTCAAGACTCTTGGATATAATTTTATAAAAAAACCTAGTATTTTTAAATTTTAATTTTTTTAATATTTTTTATGTAAAAAAGTTTAACCTGCAGTGTCACGCGGGTGATGAAGAAGTCTCCCGTCAAAAGGCGTTTACTAATCTGAGCTGTAACATCATAGGCCCCAATCTCTCTTATTTGCCAAACTCCAATTTGTTTTTGACGTTGTGGGTCTAGCACTGCCTTTTGATTTGCTTTGTTCAGTTTTTGAGATGGGTTGTTCTAAAAGACAACACCTGGACGAACCAGATCAGATGCTTAAGAGTATTTTATTAGGATCCCATGACGGTGATATTGTTCAAATCCAGCAGAGTTTTTTTTTTTTTTCCTTTTTTTTTGAGGTTTTATATGTTTTTTTTTCTTTTTTTTTAAATTATCTTCTTCTTCTTTTTTTATTATTATTATTTTTTTATTTAAAATTATTTTTATTGATTTTTTTATATTGAATTGGTCAATAATTTAGTTATGTAGTTTTTTTTCTTTAAAACATTATGGATTGTTACAATATTTTTCTATATGGTTTTTTTTATGAATTTGTTTTTCTAAAATGACCTTTGTCGATTTTATTTTTTTCATATTAAGTTGGTTGAGAATTTTGCTTCGTAGTTTTTTTAAAAAAACACTATGGATTGTTACAATGTTTCCTCACATGTTTTTTTTAAATTATCTTTGTCGAATATTTTTTTTTACATTGAGCTGGTTGAGAATTTAGCTTTAACTTTTCCTGCATGTTTCCCCCACTTTTTTTTCATTTTTCTTTTGCTTCTTTTCCAAAATTATATTTTTTTTCTTTTTACTTATTTTTTCAAAATTGTTTTTGTCAATTTTATTTTTTTAATATTGAGATGGTTGAAAATTTAGCTTTGTAGTTTTTTCTTTAAAACACTATGGATTGCTATAGTGTTTCCCCAAACGATTTTTTTCTTTTTTATGATTTTTTTTTGTTTTTTTTTCCAGAATTGTCTTTTTAGATTTTTTTTTCATATTAAACTGGTTGAGAATTTAGCTTCGCAGTTTTTTTTTTAAATACTGTGGATTACTACAGTGTTTCCCTCACATAATTTTTTTATGTTTTTTTTCAAAATTATCTTTATCAATTTTATTATTTTTAATATTGAGCCAGTTAATAATTACAACTGTAGATTTTCTCATGAAACACTATAGATTGCTATAGTGTTTCTCTACATGATTTTTTTTCCTTTTGTTTTTTATGATTTTTTTTAAAAATTATTTTTGTATTTTTTATATTTTTAATATTAAGCTGGTTAAGAAATTAACTTTGTAGTTTTGTTTAAAAAACAATGTGGATTGCAACAATGACGGTGATATTGTTCAAATCCAGCAGAGTTTTTTTTTCCTTTTTTTTTTTAGGTTTTATATGTTTTTTTTCCTTTTTTTTAAAAATTGTCTTCTTCTTCTTCTTTTTCTTTTTTTATTATTATTTTTTTATTCAAAATTATTTTTATTGATTTTTTTATATTGAATTCATCGATAATTTAGTTATGTAGTTTTTTTCTTTAAAACATTATGGATTATTATAATATTTTCCTACATAGTTTTTTTTATGAATTTGTTTTTCCAAAATGACCTTTGTCGATTTTATTTTTTCATATTGAGTTGGTTGAGAATTTTGCTTCGTAGTTTTTTTTCTTAAAAACACTATGGATTGTTACAATGTTTCCTCACATGTTTTTTTTTAAATTATCTTTGTCAAATATGTTTTTTTTACATTGAGCTGGTTGAGAATTTAACTTTAACTTTTCCTGTATGTTCCCCCCTTTTTTTTTCATTTTTCTTTTGCTTCTTTTCCAAAATTATCTTTTTTTTTCTCTTTACCTTTTTTTTCAAAAAAATTTTTGTCAATTTTATTTTTTTAATATTGAGATGGTTGAAAATTTAGCTTTGTAGTTTTTTTCTTTAAAACACTGTGGATTGCTATAGTGTTTCCCCACACATTTTTTTCTTTTTTTATGATTTTTTTTTGTTTTTTTTTCAGAATTGTCTTTGTAGATTTTTTTTTTTCAGATTGAACTGGTTGATTTAGCTTTATTATAATTATAATTCTTAATCAACTCAATATTAAAAAAAATCGACAAAGATAATTTTGAAAAAAATCATAAAAAAATCACATGGAAAAACACTGCAACAATTCACAGTGTTTTAAAGAAAAAAATAAAAAAGCTAAATTCTTAATCGGCTCAATATTAAAAAAAAAACTAACAAAGATACTTTTAGAAAAAAAATAACAAAACAAACACCAAAAAAAGGGAAAAAATCATATTGGAAACACTGTAGCAATTCACAGTGTTTTGTGATGAAAGCTACAGTGCTTCCCCACATGATTTAGCCTTATTTGTAATGATTTATAATTGTAATTCACAAATAACTCAATATTAAAAAAAAATTGAAAAAGATAATTTGAAAAAAATTATAACAAAAAAAAACTATACGGAGAGACACGGTAGCAATCCACAATGTTTTATGAGCAAAGCTACAATACTTTCCCCACATTATTAAGCTTTATTACAAAGTTAAATTTTAACCAACTCAATATTTTAAAAAATAAAATCGATGAAAATGATTTTGAAAAAAGATATTATAAAAAAAGAAACACACAAAAGAAACTAGAAAAAAACCATGTGAGGAAAAACTATATCAATTCATACTGTTTTTTAAGAAAAAACTTGTATTTACAATTCTTAACCAGCTTAATATTTAAAAAATAAGATTGACAAAGATAATTTTAGGGAAAAATATAACGAAAACAGAAAAAACCACGTGGGAAAAAACACTGTAGCAACCAACAGTAATTTTCAAGGAAAGTTAAAGTGTTTTCCTCACATATTGTAACTGTAATTTTTAACCAGCTTAATATTAAAAAATAAAATAAAAAAGATAATTTTGAAGAAAATCATAAAAAAAGCCTGCGGAGAAACATTGTAGCAATAAACAATGTTTTAAAGAAAAAAATCACAAAACTAAATTCTCAATCAGCTTCATATTAAAAAAAATTGAAAAATATAATTTTAAAAAATAAAGAAATAAAATAGAAAAACTATGTGGAAAAACACCGCAGCAATCCACAGTATTTTCAAGAAAAAAATTACAAAGTAAAAATTTTAACCATGTCAATATTTAAAAAGTAAAATCAACAAAAATAATTTTGGAAAAAACAATAGAAAAAATAAATGAAAAAAAAATTAGGAAAGTTGAAAAAAAAAAGTAATTTTGAAAAAAAAACAAAAAAAAGGGAGAAGTTAGGGGAAAAAAAAAAGTGGGGAAGAATCACTATGGATTATTGTTGTAATCCATGGTGAAATGTGTGGGGGGGAACAGTGATTCCCCCACACCATTTAGAGTATGTTTTAATTGGTTCTTTTCCTTTTTGTGATCGAATTTGGTCCTGTTTTTTTAGCTCGAAAATATATTTTTTTAAATAGTTTATTTTAAAAATAAATTTTTAAAATGTGAATTATTTTATAATATTTTGTAATATAATGTAAAATAAGTTGAAAAATACTTTCCAGTATTTGATCATATCATAAAAAATAAGTTGAAAATTAACTTATTAATATTTTTTTTAAGATTATTAAAATAATAAGAAATAAATTTTACAAATTAAAAAAATAATTTCATAAATTATCTAAAATAAAAATAAATAACTATCAAAATAATAGAGATCAAATATAACAGATAAAAAATTTGAAAGATGATGAAATAAAATAATAATTATAATATCATAAATTATTTTAAATAAAATAAATAGCAATAACAAGAATGAGGATCAAATTTAATAGATAAAAAAATAATAAGAAAAAATCAAATAACAATCATAAAAATAAAAACCAAAATTAATATAAAAATCAAATTGAATCAAATTTCAAGGGGTGAGATTGAAAAAAAAAGATTCAAAACAAAATATATAGCAATAAAAAGTATAAGGATCAAATTTGATATAATCAATAAATAACATGACATTTTTAAATTTTTCTTTGACTAAAAAGTATTTTTTACTTACTAATTCTTTTAGTGATAAATAAATATAAAAAAATTTAAAAAATAGTTTTTAAATAACTACTTTTCATGAATCAAACATGGTCTTAATAATAATTACTAGTAATTGATTCTCTCCTTCAATAATACGATAAGGATATTGCCAAATATGTAACAAGCAGAATATCATTTATAGAAGTTTAATGGTGTAGTAATGTTTATTTTTTTTAAAAAATTTATTTAAAAATATATTAAAATAATATTTTTAATTTGTTAAAAATTATTTTTAACATAGCATATAAAAATAATTTAAAAATATTAAAAATATATATTTTAAAAAAATATTTTTTTTTTTATGATTCGTCACGTTTCCAACAACACCCTACACAACAAGAATATTATACAGCCTGAACCTCTGAGGATAATCTTGTACTATGAACTGGTTCTTCCTACCCCGTCTCCTACTTCATTCAGTTCATTGGAGCTTGCGTCCAGAATCAATGAATTGATCTTCTATTGATTTGTTTTTCTTCTTTCCATTCTCATCATCGACGAGTCATTTATAATAAATAAATTTAAAAAAATAAAAAAATATTATTTTAATATATTTTTAATAAAAAATATCCTAAATGCGACTTGTAATACTCTCTCCAGCTGTCCTGTAAATGACATGATTTTCCACACGGCAAACTAATAAGACCATTTCCATGCAAGTGTCTCATCTGATACTGTCAAAATCAAACGGTATAGACTATAAATTTCCACAAACCTATTTTCATAGCCTGGGTTCTTTTTTCTTTTCTTTCTTTTTTTTTTTCCAAAAAGACTCTGACTAGGCGTGTAAAAAATTATGACTTCCCAGCAATATATTTGACCTAACATGTTAACATCAAAGGAAGCATCAACATTCATCTCATGAAGTAGGATTGAGTTTACAAGATGTTATTTAGAGTTGAGTTTTATGTTATTTATTAGCACTTTACAGATAGACTATATTTGTTTGCTTGTTTGCCGAAAATTAATTTTTTTAGAAAGTAAATTTTGAAAAAATGAATTATTTTCTGATGTTTGGTAGTATAATGAAAAATAAATTGGAAAACACTTTTCAGTGTTTGGTTATGTCATGAAAAATGAGCTGGAAAATAACTTATTAATATTTTATTTTTTAAGTTTATTAAAATAATAAGGAACAAAACAATGTTTTCACAGCTTCTAAAAAATGTTTTCCCCTTAATTTTTTCAGGAAAATACTTTCCTGGAAACCAAGCCAAATTTTTCTTTAACTAAAAGTGTTTTCCGTTGATCAACTTTTCTAATAGCAAACAAACACGGAAAAATTTGAAAAATGGTTTTCCGGAAAGTGAATTTCAAGAAACAAACATAGCCATAAATAGAGTTAAGTTTTTTCAAAGAATATCACAATGGAAAAAAATATTTTCTAAACTAATACCACTAAAAAAATAGTACTTGAATTAACACAATTATATAATACACACAAATAAAAAAATATATAAAAAAATATTTTTTTAAATAAAAAATATAATATTAAGATAGTTGACTCAGATGAGTTTAATAAACTCTGTTAATTTAATAATATTATTAGAAAATAAGATATTGACAACAAACAAAACAAAACAAAAAAGCAATGATTCAATGTAAAAGATGAACGCTTGCCAATATTATGAAAATACATCTTCACGATATTTTAAAAATATCTCATTGATCTTATTCAATGAGAATAATATAATTTTATAGAAAGAAAAATAAAAATATATGAATATAAAAAAAATACAATAGAAGTCAATTACAGTTAACTTTTTAAACCATGACTCAGGTTATAGGACCGAAAACACTATATATGAAAAATTCATAAGTGTTAAAATCACAAAAAGAACAACACAAAAAATCCAAAATAAAAAATACAATAAAATAATGCATCTTAAAATTACAATAAAAAATAAATTAAAAGGCAACAACAAATTTTAAACCTGAGAGTTAAATTAAAAGAATAAAAACATTAGCAAAAGAACAAAAATTAAAAGAACAAAGATAAAAAAAAAACAATATACTATAAACTTTGATTGAAAAGTGAAACTAAAAACAAAAAAACTTTCATAAAAATTCAAGGATAAAAAATAAAAAATCATAAGAATAAACTTTAAATCCTAAACATCAAAACATAAAAAATTTTGAATATACAGAATTCTTCAATATATTTTTTTATACTAAAAACCCTCCTAGATGTAAATTGAAAAACTTATACACACATCTAATTATACAACCCAATAACCATTGTGTAAAATAATAAAAAAAAATCATCAACAATAAACAAAAATAAAATTGAAAAAACCAAGCAAAAAATGAAAATCAAAATATCTAACATCGCAATACTTATAATTTACCTGATTATATTTAATAAATTCCTCAATCAAAATAAATTTGTAATATAAGAACACATAAATTTGTAATAAAAACCGACACTCACATTAAATTTATTGAAAAAAAATTAAAAAAAACAATACAAGGTTACACATATAAAAAATCTTACAAAAAAATCAATATTAAAAAAAAATTAATCTATATAAAATTAAGAAAAAATCATAGATAAATCATACCCACCTCTCTAAAAATTAAACACATTTAATATCATTTAAAAATAATCACAATCTAATCAAAACATAAACCTAAAATTTATTTGAAAAAATATATAAAAATAATACATTATTTTTAAAAAACTAAAAATATAAAAAAGAATAAAAAAAGCAGGCTATTTCTTCGAGGCCCGGCAGATGATTTACTTCTTCTTCTTCTTCTTTTTAAATAAAAATCAATTATCTTGAATGGATTAAAATGCCACTGCATACATGTCTCCCTTATTTTTTCCCTGTCGGGTAATAGTTTATGTCACCAGCACTGACCAAGTCTTCAAAAAGAATCAGTTAATCTAGCTTAGAGGTGTCTGCATTGATCGGTTAATTTACAAGGTACGATGATTCATTTCTCTGCATATTTTATCGAGATGGTTATTTACTTCTTTTACCGGCGTTCATCTTGCCCTTGATGTCTACTCCCGTGCTGATAGTGAATTAGTGACGTATAATATACTTAGAATTTCCTTCTTTTAGCTGTGTTTTTATTTACTTGATTGGAGTTTTAGTTATTTTTTAAAATATTTTTTATTTAAAAATATATTAAAATAAGTTTTTTTATTTTTTAAAAATTAATTTTGAAATCAGCGCATTAAAATAATCTAAAAATATAAAAAAATATTAATTTAAAACAAATAATTTTTTTAAAATTTTTTTTCAAAAATACTTTTTTAATACATTAAAACAATTCAAAATCTTAAGAAAAAGATTTTGAAGCAGAAAATAAACATGCAAAGTAAGAGGATAAAAAAACTAGTTATGAAAAAATTTCAGAAATAATACTTGGTATTTCGTGTATTAATTTTATACTTTTTTTTTGTTAAAATATCAAAATAAATGTTAAAATAAAGGTAGTTTTAAAGTTACCATCAAAGAAAATAATTTTGTGTATTAACTTTAAACTTTTAAAAATTCTCAACCAAGGATTTTCATCCATTTTCAAAGGTTTTTGTCCATGTTTCCATCTATGTTTGTAAAAAATGATGTCGTTTTGTCAATAATTTAACATTTTCTTAGTTATTATAATGAGAATTATTAATCAAAATTTTTTGAAAGTTTGATGGTAAAATTTAAACAAATAATAGCTCGAGTGTAAAATTAATAATACCTCTATAGCTCGAGTGTTTGCCCAATATATTTTTGGATATCTCCTTTTTTGTCTCAAAATATACACCAAATTAAAATTTAATACTCTCTCTTTTCATCAATATTTAAAAATTTAATTTATAAATATACCAAACGTTATTAAAAATTAATCTTGTAATAATCCACCCTCGTATTTGTTATGATTGGACCCATTAGACTCCCACCCAGATTCCAGGCCCATCAATAGATGAATCTAGAAATCTACGAGTTCTTGGGTTCATCTTGCCTAATTTATACGCAAAAGGCCCATATCCAACCCATTATATATTCTCCTGATATCACCCTCAATATATAATTTTATACTTCTAAATTCTAATCTCTCCCCGGAAAAAGAAAAAAGAAAAAAGAAAACGTTACAAATCAAACCGTCACCCCCCCCCCCCCCTCCGCAACCCAAACAAAATTAGCCGTAAAATTGCAGCAGCTCACACTTAAAATGGCAGCCTCTTCTCCAGTCATTAGCAATAACAGCTCCGACATCGGCCAAACCGCCATCTCCGCCGCCGCCGCAGCGTCTTTCAGCGTGCCACCGAAGACTCTCCGCGGCCTCAACAAACCTAAGTGTATTCAGTGCGGCAACGTTGCCCGCTCCAGGTACATATATGTACATGTAGTACTTTATAATGGTACACTGTATCGTTTTCGTTTCTGCAGTCAGGTATTGGTTGTTTCAATTTGGAATTACTTTAGCAAAAATAATGGAATTGAATATAAGAGGTGTGATTGTTTGAATTTGTTATGAAGATAGTTACTTAAACAAATGTGAATGACAGGTGCCTAGCCTCAGCAGTATTGTATTGGTTAATATTGGTCAACACAGGAGTTAATTTACCAGGGGAGATAAACAATTGGTGATTTACTTTCGCTGTCATCTTTAAAATGCATTGAGTAAATGATAATCTGTCCGAGGATTTTGGCTACCTCGAGTGAGATTTTATACCTATCCTAGAGCTTGTGATCTTAACTTCGAGGAAGTTTTCATAGGTGTAGTAAATAAAGTTATAGCCTAAAAATGTAGTTATGTAGCTGTGAATCAGTTAAATTGGGGTTCTCGACAAAGTATTTGGATATAGTCCTACCCTTCTTCTCTTCTTTTTTTGGGCAGTTAGGTATTGACTATTAGGTTATACAAGGTTTGTCCGCTTGGATATCTATTTAAGGAGAGAGGCGTGTGTTTAACTCGCTTTCCAAGTCTATTAGAAACTGACCAACTCAATTTGGTCTATAGACACTTCCAGTGGTGTGTTGAACAGCTGATTTTTAGTGTTTAATATATTGGTTTGTATAGAGAGCCCATCTAACAAATGCTATTGTTACTGTTAGTGGTGATATCTAAAATTATGCACGATTAGTGGATAGGTTTGTGATCGTTGAAGATGCTACTCCAGCGTGCATGTGTGTTAGACAAGTATATATTTGTCTGTCTATCACTTGCATTTTATTATTGTGAATGTATCTTAAAAAAATTGACATCTTTTCCACTTTTTGAACCTTTCATAAATGGAACTATCTATGCAGGTGCCCTTATCAGTCGTGCAAAAGTTGCTGCTCAAGAGCTCAAAATCCATGCCATATTCACGGTACCCCTATATTCTTGTGCAATTTATGTCAAACTATTCTCTTTGTTGCATGTTATTGCCCCAACATCAAATTTGATATTCTGTCTTGTTGTGGAAAGAGAAAACTTATTAGACATACTTAATAAGGATGTCTCATTCAAAAACTACTCTAAATCCGAGGATGCTCCTTCATTATTATCTTATCTTTGCACGCTTTGTTTTACATATCTTGGAAGGAATATTTGGAGATAAACTAAAGTGTCAAGCCATCCAACCTTATTTTCTTTTTGGCCAGTTAGGGAAATAGAATCATTCCACCATTAATAATTTCATATCATGCGAGGAGGTTGTTTCTCTAACGACTAAATGATCATATATGGTACACGGCTCTATTTGGGATTGCAATGCATAATTATTGATTTTTTTTTTGTGAGAAATCTATTCTCTGAAAAATCCTTGATCTTTCAGACATAACAAGGAGAATTTCTTCTCAGGTTTGAGCATTGATAAATTTATATGTAGGCGAATTGATGGCCTTTTTTACTTTGTGTGCTTTCTTAAACTTGATTTTGATGCTAGATATCTGAAGAAAAGGTTTTTATCTTTGGCTATTCAACTTTGTTGGGCTGAAGTGAGAAAATGATCTGGTGTCACATATCTTACTGTAAGTTTAGCCCCTGACAAATTGAGTCTCAGAGGAAGATACATTAACAATTAATTTTCAACTGGATACTTTAGTTGAGTTCAGTTGAAGGTGGTGTGTTGTGTGCAAGAAAGGAGGAAAATCTTAGCCATTTGCTTATTTACTGTCATGTGGCAGTGGGGTTTTGGACTGTGATCGCTACTTGTCTTAGAATATGTTGTGTGCTTCCATGTTCAATATTATTCCTGGAAATCTGGCAACGAAAGGTCGTGACCATGGTAAAGAATATATTGGATTTGCTTCCTCATGTTCTATTTTGATTGATTCGGACAGAGGAAGGAGCAAACAGAGGAGTTTACAGAGGGGATGCTACCTCCATTATTAGGTGACAGCTCTTCCTTGACAGTTCTAAGGTGTTAGAATTTACTCTTTTCTTGGTGTGGGAGCTGGTAGATAAGTTTGTAAGTAGCTTGATAATATCGCACATGCTTTTTTTTTTTTTTACAAGAAGTGGTGCCCCCTCTTTGGTACATTGAATATTGATCAGTGTACTTTTATCTTACTGACAAAAAGGACACCTTAAGATTCCTTAAGGTCAGCTATGTAGTAATCTAATCTTTTGAATTCATATAATTTCATGAAAGGTTTGGGCTTCTAGAGAACTTGAGCAAGCTTAAGATTTAAAGGTGAAAGGTAGATGATACTTGAGAAATCAAGTTGCTGGAAAGTCCGGATGGAGTTTGATTTCTTTGGTGCTATGTGATTATGAAAATACCAAAAGAACTTTAAGAATCTGTACAAAGAGGTTTAGAAAATAGAGGAACAAGGCTGGTTGTGAAGTGAAAAATGGATATTGTAAAAGAGGAACTGTGGGCTGAATACAGGATATTGCTCTATGAAACATGGATACTCTACATGAACTATGAAATAAGGAGCCTGCCAATGGTTGAGTCGGGTGCGCACTGAAACCTGTATGAGAATTTCCCAAAATTAGCGAATTAGTTTCTCATTCTTAATTTTTTTTCTTTGATATCATCAAGAGAAACTTGACTTGAAATACAAAGGATAAGAAAAAAGGAGGTCTTATAGAAGACTGGCAACAGTCTGAGCACCTGATTTTCCTTAGTAGACCTGTAACTTGATTGCTTTTAGGTTTGTAATTTAATAAAGGGACTTGAATGCATGACAAGTTAGCTTTGAAGGGTAAGGAAAATCTGCAATTGATGTTTTGCTGATAGGTCTTGGTCGGGAAAGGTTTTGGAGAGATGCTGTGTAAAAAGGATTTTTTTCTCTTGCTCAAGTTTTGGTTTTTAATTTTGTTTTTGTTACTGGAAGCCTTATATTTGTTTGTAGAGATGAGCTCCTCGACATGTTATACCTTAAATGACTTATCAGCATGTCATATTCTGTTGTACCTCCTGCTTCCTATATTGGAAGTAACTAGATAAAAGCTGCAGAGAATTAAAGAGGAGTGCTTATAACTAGGAGGAAAAAGGAGAGAGGGGTTGAACACTGGGCACACATATCTTCATAAAGTAAAAAAGGTTGAATTTCCACCAATCAAATTCTTGTATCTTTAAGATCACATGAAAACTTATGTCATTTTCATTGTTCAGATTGGATTATGATTGCTTAGTTCAAACCTAACAGATGAACACCTAAAGTTGATGAAAACATACCTCAGACATATAGAACCGTACAGAAATCATGAGAGTTGAAGTTATCTTTATTTAAGCATGCTCAAGTATTCCTGAGTAAGAAACTAACAGATAAAGCACCAAATGGACTAGCCTAAAGTTGAAATAACTATGCCCAAGACATATAGGAACAACTAAAATGTGCAAGCTGTTATCGTGCCTATAAAATTATGCATTTCAACTTGTCACTGCTGCTGCCACGGCTGATTTAAGGACTTATGTAGCTCACTTTAGATTTATGTCTGAACTACTTATGCAAGGTCATCTTGCATGTGGACACATGTTTAAGTCCCAACCCCCAAGTTCTCATGTATGCGTGTGGGTGTCTGTAAATGTGCAACAGTAGCAAGACTAGATGCCAAAACTTGATGCATTGTCACACAAATTGTAAGAACGAAGTGTGGAAATTCAGTTGCTACATGATTTTGGTGACGGGAAGAAAATGTTACATAACACTTTCAATAATGCAATTGTCTTTGAAATCTCACCTTCAAGGTTGATGCATTGTAAATTGACATACCAGTTTGTTATCCATTTGTAAAGAACAAGTAAATTGTCTGCATGCCATTATATTTTTGGTCTGTTTACATCCTCATTTTTGTAAATGCAGTTCTTAAAGCAAATGCAACATTTCCAGAGAAGACTCCAGCTTCAAGTACTCCTCTCTTTGAGCAGCAGCCGAATGAAGCACCTCCTGCAGTGTAAGTTAAATTCCTGTCTGTAAGCATACCTGTTGTACACATCCATATTCATTCTTATGTCATGTGTTGCGACTTGGATGCTTGACAAAGTACTAAAATATCAAGCAAGAAACGACCTTACACAGTGGTTGGAATCTGTTACTTCAGTAGATGATACTTTCACTTCATTATTGACTTCTTACCCGAGGTTAGGTTGTAAAAATTGCCATACGGCTCAAAACAAGGATATGATACATATTATTACATTCAATTTTCTTTTTGTGAAATAATGAATTCTTTAATTCTCTGTTCTTTCCATTGAATTCCTTGTTTGTGTCTTCTAAAATATGCTTTGCTTTTCTGAAGTTACTCGTTCTGGTTTGCTAAATGCTTCCTATACTATTTTATCTTTTGCATTTTATTCAACTTCTTCGACTTGGTTGTCTATACTCTGTATTACCTACTTTCTTGGGATGTGTTTCAGGAGTTCCCATAGAACCGCATCACTTAGGCAACTTTCTAGCAATTTTTCCCAATTCAACAATTTACATTCCCCACTCCGTTCAAGGAAATCATTGACCAGAAAGGTGTGTTATAATAAGCTGATATATACCATTGCTGACTGTTATATTTTGGCGCAATAAGGTTTTTCCTGATCTGAAGGATCTGTTTCAGGAAGCTGCGGCTATAAATGAATGGAGGTTTTCCAAATTGAAGGAATTCAAGGATAGAAATATTGAAGTGGAAAATGAAGCTTTTGATCGGTACATGCATAATATTAGCCTACTGGAAGAGGTATTCTCTTTGAAATCTTTCCTAGAAGGCTCCACTGAGGATGGATCACTCTCTTCAAACCACGACCATGCATCTGCAGAGGATGATGACACAGAGGAAAAGATGGTTTCAGAGCAGAAGTTGAAGCTTCGGTCAAATCCTAGAAGGAGTGAGAATGTCCGTAAGAGGCTACAACAACTTGTTGATGGAGGATTGAAGAAGCTTCAGAAACTCGAGTTGAATAATGGCAGTGTTAATAACCAAAATGAACTTGATAAAAGGCCGGAGAAGGCAAAAGGTTTGAGGGCGGAGAGGGCTTCAGCTTTAAGTGATCTTATTGACAAGTTAAACAAGGCCCGCAACGAAGAAGATCTAAATTCTTGCGTGGAGATAAAGGCCCAACTTTCTAGTCAGCACACTCGGTCTAGAGCAGAAACCAAAGATGCTGAGGTATCGAAGGAGCAAATTGCCAAAAATGACTTGGCACCACCCCAAAAAGTATTGGATTTTTTTTCGCAAAAATTATTTAGAACAGTGGAAATTGACCACCAAGCTCTGAAAAGTATAGATGCACACTTCTCTTCCCTAGAAAAGATAGAAGATTTGTGATGTGGTTAGGTCTTTTAATAGAGGATAGAGATTAGGTTAGTCTAGAAGATAGAAGCTATGCTTTAATACTGATCTAGTCTGGTGGCCTGAACTATTCTCATCTAGTTTTGCCCATTCTTGCATGTCATTGTTGTGTAAAATTTGTCGTCGTTGATATGGAAATTAGTAAGATCCACGTGCCATGTTTCTTCTTTTGCATCAGGTCTTCCGTGAAGGTTGATTGCGTTTTGCTTTTATGGGTCAATGTACAGTGTTTATGCTGAGCTGTTTCAAATTTTCAATTCGTTCGTCCTGTGATTGCCTAATATGCAAGAAATTTCAATCGAGCATCGGGCCATTTCTATGCCGGAAGGGAAAGCTGTTTTGTAGGTAGGCTGTGCCTCCTCTTTTGACCAGAACTAAAGGATGCAACGGTGTTGATAACTGGTCAACACTCTTCGATCCTCCATCAGTGCTGACTTTTCTAAAGTCTGACCTTCTGCTGGTACAAAATAAACATAAAACGAAAAAAAATAAAAATAAAAATAAAAATAGACATGATATTTCACAAGATACACACGATGATTGAAGGAAGGGAAGCTTGCCTGGGGCAGCCTCTTTGGGCTAAGAAAATGGGTCAATAGCCGGGTTAATGAATTTGGGGTGTATGTGCAATGGATTTTGTCTTTATAAGATTCTTTATCTTTAATTACTTAATTCAAACCTTCTACTATAGATCCGTTAACCCTGTTAGTG
>Ga0325404_1003806_pt1 | contig 16109 bp, 9 predicted proteins | sample PopdelMetagenome_18_FD_205664 | JGI IMG/M metagenome (GOLD analysis project Ga0325404, IMG submission 205664) | Populus deltoides microbial communities from Bellville, Georgia, United States - Xylem-Control-R1 | ecosystem: Host-associated > Plants > Phyllosphere > Stem > Wood/Secondary xylem... | reverse complement strand
GTGGGATAAGGCTTCCATAGGATTTTTGAGTTTCCTCTTTCATTTAATGTCAAATTTAAGTAGTTGTTTTTCAAAATACTTTTAATTCCAAAACACATTAAAATAATATAAAAACATCAAAAATATATTAATTTAAAGTAAAATAATTTATTTTAAAAAACACTTTCCAATCATACTATCTGCCTAAATTCAAAATCCTAAGTTTCTTTGACTTCATGTTTTTTCTTTGTTGATTTCTAGAATATTAGTATCCAATATTTATGCAACTATCTCTTACAGCTATTTCAATTTCATGCAACTTTGCTTCCTTTTCTTTTGCTTTCAAGATTCACAAATAAGCTTTGACTCGAATTAATAGCAACATAATATGCCATATTTAAACATTTTTCTTCGCATTCCTTTATTTACAAGACTCGCACATAATTTTAAAAAAGTATTATTAATTAATCTCTTGATAATATTTGTCTTTAAAAAACAATTTTTACATGGAGAAAGAATATCTAAAACTTACAAACTACTTGTGTTTGGCAGTGTGTTTGGCAGTGTGGTTGTGGTTATTTTTTAAATAGTTTTTCATGTTAAAATACATGTCAATGATGTTTTTTTATTTTTTAAAAATTATTTTTGACATCAACACATCAAAATAATTTGAAAACACTAAAAACATATTAATTTGAAATTAATAAAAAAATAAAATTTTTCAAATTTTGTCAAAAACGCTTTTGAAACGCAGAAACAAACAGGGCAAATGTGAATTCCTAGCATCATGAATAAAAAGCTGATGATTTTATTTAAATTATACAAATTATAAGTTTATAACATCTCTCCCCTTCTATAAAAATGCCACTATTTTTCTAAATGAGGAGATATTTATTGAGATATGACTCCACAATATTAGAAAAATTCAAAATTATGCATAAACTATAGATTAATTAGCAAAAACTCCTAGTTAATAATTTGCTTTTCATTTCTTATTATCTAAGTATGTATTTAGTAATGCATTAGAAGGTGTTTTTAAATTTTTTTTAATTAAAATGCATTAAAATATTGTTTTTTGATTTTTTTTATATTAGTCCATCAAAATCATAAAAAAACATCTAAAAATATCAATTTAATACTTAAAAAAATTTAAAAAATTCTTTGAAGAACAAATTGAACCACATTAACAAATATACCCTAAATCCATAACATATAATTAAAAGCACTAGAAATATAATAAAGTTGAAGCGACAAAACAACCCAAATATTCCACTTATTTCAAAAAAATGAATTGTAGGATACCGTTGTCAATATAAAAGAATTCAGGTATAAATAATATTAATATAATATTAGAAGGTATAACACTTGCCAAATATTATTTATTAGAATAATATTTTATATTTTTAATTTAATTATTTAACAACCCAATCTTTTTTATTTAGTTTTTTTTAATTCTACTATCCAATATCAGATTGTTTTAAAAATTATACTTCATAATTTTTTTTCTTTATGTTGAGTCATATAATTATTTTATAAATTAAAATTTTTCTTCTTCTTGATTTCAACTTTCAATGATAGATATGTTAGAAGTGGAGTTTCATGGTTTTTGTTTTATGAATTTATTTAGATCATAACCTAAGTTGCGAGTTTAATAAGTAAATTTGAGTTGACTTGTATTATTTTTTTTCTAATTGATTTTTTTATTTTATATTTCAATATTATGTTGGTTGAAAATTAAGTTTTATAATTTTTTTCAATTTATTTTTATGAAATTATATAAATTTCATTACTCAGGTCGTGAGTTTGACAAGTTGACTATGTTTAATTTTTTTAGGTTTCTTTTTAACTTGAATATTTTTTAATTGTTGTTTATATTTTTTTTTCTATTGAGTTATCCCGATATCATGGCCAAGTTGTGTGTTCAATTTTTTTGGGTTTCTTTTTAACTTGAATGTTTTTTAATTGTTGTTCATATATATTTTTTAATTTTCTTTTCATGAAGCTATTTTGATATCATAATCGAGTCGTGTGTTTGACGGATTAATCTTGACTCACTCAATTTATTATTTATTTATTATTTTTTAACTGAATCTATTTTTTTTTCAATTTCACCCTACAACAACCCAATTTTTTTTAAAAATTTTATTTTCAATATGAGGTTGTTTGAGAATTGAGCTGCGTAATTTTCTTCAATTTGCTTTTTGTAGAGTTATCCCATTCTCATGAATTTATTTTTTTCATCAATTTTAATATTTAATATTAGATTTGTTGGAAATGGAGTTTCATAATTTTTTTTATTTGTTTTTAATAAAGTTATCGTAGTGATAAGTATAATAAGTTAGCATGGATTGATTTAGTTTTGTTTTCTTCTTTTTGTTTAATTGGTTTTTTTATTTTATTTTTTAATATTAAGTTGTGTGGAAATTGCGCTTTATAATTTTTTTCCTTTTATTTTCTATGAATTTATCCTGATTTCATAAACTAAATTAAGAGTTTGACAAATTAACCTAAACTGATCCGGGTAGTTTTTTTTGTTATTTTATTATTTAATATTAGTTTAATTAAAAATTAATTTTAATTTATTTTTTATAAAATTATAATGATATCATAATTCAGATAATAGATTTGATAGAATAACTCGAGTTAATATAACATATCATTATATTAATATTTAAGAAGAAAAATACTCATACATGTTTTCGTAATACATGTCATATTTTAAATTTATAATTAAATAATTTTTTTATTAAAAATTATGTTCATAATGTTTGAATATCTTTTTTATTAGAAAAAATAATTATCTAAAAATTAAACTAAATAGCAACCCAGTAAAAATAAAAATAAAAAAAGAAAGGGAGAGAGAAAATTGGGGGACTGTTTTCTGCCCATTTCTGAGTGTCTTCCTTTCTTCTTTGAAATTCCCCGCCACCGCAAAACCCCTTCTACTCCTTTCAATCCCAAAATCAAACGGTAAAAAAATGTCTCTCTGTAATGTTTTTCTTTTCTCGGCAACCAAACAGCGTGTGCTTCCTTGCTTTTTAGCTCTTTCATTCGTGTTTGTATTTACTTGCTATTATATCTTCAGAAGTCCTGATTTGTGGAACTTTTTTTTGATAAATTTAAGTGATTTTGATTTTCTATCTAGGATCTTAGGTATTTTTTTTATTTTAAATTTACATTACTGTTGTTTTTATTTGCTCTTTCTGTTTTTAGGTTTTTGAAGAGGAAGGACCATGGGAGACTTGTCAAGGTGGATTTCTCTCTCTCTCTGTTTATTTTTTAATTTAATATTTAATATCTGATTTCAAGTTAGAAAGAAAAATAAATTAATCGCATTTAAAAAAGATGAAATTTTAAACCAAAGAGGCGTAGATTGGCTAAAATTTTTGATTTATTATTTTTTTTCCAATCTCATTATACTGTACTGTTAGCAAGTCTTGGTAGCTGGGAATTTTTTACATTTATTTTAGAATTTTATTTTTGTGATTATATTGAAATGGGTTTCCCAGGGATGATGTTGCAAGTACGCTTCGAATACTTGTTGCAACGGATTGTCATCTAGGGTATATGGAGAAGGATGAGGTACGGCGGCATGATTCTTTCCAGGCTTTCGAAGAGATATGCTCCATAGCTGAGCAGAAGAAGGTAATTTTGTTTGTGTGTGCTATTGATTTGCTTTTGTAATGTGCCTGCTGGTTTGAAAGTTGTTGCTATATCTTGTATATATAGCAGAAGAGCCGTATGCTGATTTTCTTAAATTCTGAGCAATGATCTACTTTGTGATGGCTAAGGCATAGAGAAGCATGTTCTCTTTTGACCGAGGGGCAGTAATTCTCATATTCAATCATACATCAAACTTCTTGCTAATAGTATCGAGGTTTACTGCGTGACTTCTATTTGGTAACAGGTGGACTTCTTACTCCTTGGCGGTGATCTGTTTCATGAGAATAAGCCCTCAAGGTCGACATTAGTTAAGGCCATTGAGATTCTTCGCCGTCATTGCCTCAATGATCAACCAGTTCAGTTCCAAGTTGTTAGTGACCAGACTGTAAATTTTGCAAACGTGTAAGAATTTAATCCACTGGTATTTCATTTCTTTTCTTTGGCTGGAAAGTGTTTTTCTGCTTCCAATTCATTTTGAAAGAGAGCTAATGACTTAATGTATAAGTTGACCTCTGGATTCTTATCCATGTTGTCACCATGACTAAGTTCATTATTCTAATAAGTTGAGTAAATGTAAAGCCGGACTGTATTTTTAGGATTCCATATTATGATTTTGTGTTTTTTTTTATGTTGTAACATTTTTTGTTTTTCATTTATATGTTCAATGATAGAAACACTATTTAGGCTATATGTATGGAGACACAAACACACTTGATTCTTTGCAGAAAAATCAAGGTGCAACTCTTCAAATACACTTGGTAGTGCTTAACAACCTTCATTGTATTGTATCAGATTTGGCCATGTAAATTATGAAGATCCTCACTTCAATGTTGGCTTGCCAGTGTTCAGTATTCATGGAAATCATGATGATCCTGCTGGAGTGGTATGAATTTATGGTAACATGGTTTTCCTAAGTAAATTTAGAGTGCAGATAACTATTTCTGCTTGTGTTCACTTTTAAGTGGCGCACAAGGATCTGCTGGCTTTTTTATTCAATGCTAATTTAAGATGACAATTTTTCGCTGTCTGTTCTGGCAATGGAAATAAACTTCTTTGAACAAATTTGATGCATTTATTCAACCATATATTTCAACTGCTCTTAAGCACAACACATCCTGTGCTCCTTACTTTCGTCATTGGTGCAGGACAACTTATCTGCAGTAGATATCCTTTCAGCATGCAATCTAGTGAACTATTTTGGAAAAATGGCACTTGAGGGTTCTGGAGTGGGTCAGATCACACTTTACCCCATCCTTGTCAGGAAGGTATGTTAGTGGATAAATTTAGCAGGATGCATGGGGTATTTTAAATACTTTAGAAATGACCTGTAGTTAATTTGATTTGCAGGGTTCAACAGCTGTGGCTCTTTATGGTCTTGGGAACATTCGGGATGAACGGCTTAATAGAATGTTTCAGGTATTTAGTATGAAACTTTTTCTGCTGTTTAATTTCTGATTTGAGGCACTCACCTATCTGTTTGGTTTGTCTTTAATTTCTCAGACACCACATGCTGTGCAGTGGATGAGACCTGAAGCCCAAGAAGGCTGTCTAGTGTCAGACTGGTTCAACATGCTGGTACTTCATCAGAACAGGTTGTGTGTGAGTGAAACCGTATTAGTGCGTACAAGTGTGTGAAAGTGTCTGTGTTTTTGCCTGCTTTTCTTGAAAAGGAAATGTCTAGGTTTGTCTTTGAAATTTTACCTAACCTGGACATTTTGACATTCACATTGTCTATTAGAATTATTAAATTGTATCTTGTATTGTAATTTTTTTTTTATTCTGAATCTTCTACTGTGGTCTGCAGAGTGAAAACAAACCCAAAAAATGCTATAAATGAACATTTTCTACCAAGGTTCCTGGACTTTATAGTGTGGGGTCATGAACATGAATGCCTTGTTGATCCACAGGTGCCACTAGCATTTTTTTTTCAACTATCTTTTTTGTCTGCATCTCACTGAATTGAAGATGGGTTTTGATTTAAAAGGAAGTTCCAGGGATGGGTTTTCACATAACGCAACCAGGTTCATCAGTTGCAACATCACTGATTGATGGAGAATCAAAGCCGAAGCATGTGCTGCTTCTAGAAATTAAGGTAGCCTATAGGAAAACCTTGGAGAAAACATCCTTTTAATAGTTGTGGTACCTTTTGCTTTACAGTGTTTTCTTGATGTGTTTGCCTTGTAGGGAAATCAATATCGCCCAACCAAGATACCTTTGACTTCTGTGAGGCCTTTTGAATATAAAGAGGTAGCCTAATGACTTTCTTACTTCATATGCGAAAGAACTTTACTAACTTGCTTAGGTTCATCATGCAGATTGTATTAAAGGATGAATCTGACATTGATCCCAATGATCAGAATTCAATTCTTGAACATTTAGACACAGTGGTAAGTCCTGTTTCCTACAATTGGCAAGGACAATTTTGGATATTTTAGGTTACCAATGCCATCTTACCACTTTATCATAGACTTCATTGGTGCAGTGCATTTGCTAACTGTATCATCATAACTTCTTCTGTAGGTCAGAAATCTGATAGAGAAATCTAGCAAAAAGGCTGTTAGCAGATCAGAGCTCAAGCTTCCCTTAGTTCGGATTAAGGTAACCTATACTTACAGATGATACTATTTATTATATGTCATTCTCATCATCATCTATGGGGCCCTGCTCTTGAGTCTTCATATTACCATATATTAAACAAAAAACTTAAAAAATGTTCTTAATATTTCAACAAATCATACTCATCATTATTAGGGACAGGGTACATTCCGCCATATTCGAAGCCATTATTTCTTGTTCAACTCAAATAACTTTTCAGAACTTTATTCTGGCCTTAGAATCAAATTATTTGACTCATATTGCAATGCTTCTGACTTTGAAGAGGTTAAAAAGCATTTGGTGCTTCTTTTACCAATCAAATTAGGGAATTTGCAACTTCACATAGATTGCATGTCTCAGATAAGCAGAGGCTAATGGCACCTAAGCCTTCTAGTAGGGATGACAAAAGGTGTCGATAATGGATACTTTACTCTTGGACAATTTTAATCCATCTGCTGACCGATCTGGTTAATTTGACAGGTAGATTACTCTGGATTTATGACAATAAATCCTCAAAGATTTGGACAGAAGTATGTGGGAAAGGTATTCTGCCCAATACTCCTCTCATTCAGGGAGTTAAGCTCACTTTATTTTGAGTACATCCGAGCATTGATCCTTAATTTCTTGAACTTTTTTCAGGTTGCAAATCCTCAAGACATACTTATTTTCTCGAAGGCTTCTAAGAAGGGGCGGAATGAAGGTATTTTGAAACCTCATATCGATGTTGTTTACCTTCTTTGTATTGATAGTCTGATTATTTGTATATTCTACTATATGTGTGCAAAATTAAGCCTCATTGCAAGTGGATCTGCACATGTGTAATTGCATGCCTGTTGGTTATGGTTTTATTTTGAATCCCAATGAGTACTGCATGTATGAGATCTGGGGAGGTCTAATGGTTGAAGTGTGAACTTTGGTCAAAAGATTGTTCAATATCTTTTGAAATATTGAAAAATTCTTTTTTATACACTTCTATAATATAATAATACTTTTACTATTTTTTCCAATAAAAAAAACAATTGTATCACATTACTGCTACAAATACTGAAAAAAAAAATTTGAACTACATCTATAATGTGCAATTTTTCAATTCTAAATTTAAATTCTTATGACGCTGCCCTAACACTTGAAACAAAACATTCAACAACACATTCCTAAGCAGGAAATTTGAAATGCATAGTATGAAGTGATGAGCTCCACACATTCCTGTACACTCAAAAGATTAAACAATGCATATCTATGGAGGGAATTTAAAACACAAATATTTTTCTTCAAGGGATGAATGTTATATGTGCTACCATGGTGATGGAGGACCTGTTAGGGATTTTCATATTTTTATCTTAGAAAGAAAATGGTATATGTGCCTTTCTCTCTCTCTATATATATTGCTTGATTCCTCTTCCCCATCTCCACCTTCATCCGCTCTCTCTCCCCACTCTTTTCTTATCTCTTCCCTGTTCAACATTACATGGGGCCTGAGTTGTTTGAGCTTCAGGTATTTTCCAGTTGAACTTGGTCAACCTGAAGTTCATCTTTTAACAATTGCTTTTATGTTGTGGCTTGATTTATAACTTCTTCTTTTTTCTTTTTTAAATAAGTTTTGCAACCTTCTAGTGTAATAAAGCAGTATAGTTGCTTAAAGGAACTAACATCACTTTGAAGTGAAGCTCAAACCATGGTTTATCATCTCAAGTACTTTAAACTATATGCTTGCAAGGAACCTTCAAGTTGGTCTTTGCACTGCCTGTGGCCTTGCAGCTTGGGTTGCTTAGTATGGTTCTGGTACTGTAGTTGTTGAACTTTGACATTGAAACATGTTGGAGTTCTCTTGTTGCTATTGAAATTTTTGTATGATTTCTTTCTTTAAGTATTTCTTGTCGGAAAATATCCATATTTCATGCCATGGAACCACATGTTTTGAAAATAATATCAAGGATTTGTCTTGTACTTCTTTCCTACCTTTTTAAGAAATAAAAAGTTCAGTTTCATTGTAGTAATTGCGTAAATTTGTTGCTGTGTATTTAAGCAACACTATAATGTTTTTCTTGAATTGCAGCTAAATTCGATGACACTGAACGCCTTCGCCCAGAAGAATTAAATCAACAAAACATAGAGGCTTTAGTTGCTGAAAATAATCTGGTACTTGCTCATCATGTCCTCTATTTCTTCATTACTTCACCTGGTAACTCTTGTTTGAATATTAAACATCATAATAGAATGGAGTTCCTGTATATCATCTACAGGATCCAAATATCTTGTAATGCTTTATTATTCCAGTTCTAGAGGATGACTTTAGTGGGTTCAATAGATGAGAGATCTCTATCCAGCATATAATTCTCTTTTCAACCTTATATTAAATTGAACTACATAAAATCCTGGAATCAAGTTAGAAATAGCTTAGAATCAGTCACATGGTGCATTTTTTTTTTCTTTAATCAATTTTGAGTCTTGATTCTGTGTGATAATTTCTGTTCTTGCAGAAAATGGAGATTCTTCCGGTCAATGATTTGGATGTTGCATTGCACAATTTTGTTAGTAAAGATGATAAGATGGCATTCTATGCTTGCGTGCAATATAATCTTCAAGAAACGCGTGTAAGTATGCCATACTATATTCCCAATTTGAAGTAATTCATGGAATATCTACTGGATCACTTCTGAATCACTGCATTTATGCTGTGAAAGTCTATATGGATAATTTCTTGTGGACTACTAGTGGTTCTCCTTTGAGTTATTTGTGTGGACCATTGTGTCGGGACATTATATTTCTTGCTGATGCTTTTGATTTATTAACTTGCTTCCACAGAGCAAAATTGCAAAAGATTCAGATACCATGAAGTTTGAAGATGAAGATCTAATTCTTAAAGTTGGAGAATGCTTGGAGGCAAGAATTTTATGTTCTTATTATTCATAATTTTAATTGCCATGAAGGTTAACTAACGTCCAATTATCCCTGGGACTTAGTTCTTTTTCCAAAGCATGATATACAGGTGGCTGCATTTTTCGAAGCAGTTAGCAGCCACTTATTCAGTCCTTGAGGCTTCGACAGTTGCTCAAGTTGATCTTATTTGTTGTGGAAACTTTTAATTTTCACATCTGTTAGTGTGTCTATTCAGTAGGTATCTTTTCCTTCATATATGTATGTGTGCATTATTTACTATTGGTGCCTCAGCATTATGCTTTTGGGGTGGTTAAACCAACAAACAATGAGCTCCAAATGACTCATTCAGAAGCTCTCCTCAAAGCTCATGCTGAGCCTTTATTTTACCTAGTAAAATCAGTTATATACCAAGCCAGGAATATTTTTTTTGATGATACTATAATATTTGTTGCAGGAACGCGTCAAGGAAAGGTCTGTACACTCCACTGATGCTGCACAATTCACATCCGGTGCACAGTCCATGGAGGTACTTCATGCTTATTTTCCATTTTTGTAAGCAAAATGGGTTTTTCCAAGTTCTTTGCAATAACATTAGTAATTCCCAATATTTTCTCTTATTAAAAACTCATTGTACCAGCTAAAAGAAATTGTCTGAGCCTCTGCTCTCTCTCTCTCTCAGGATTTCAGAAGTACAAGTGCTGGAGTTGGAAGTGCTGTTTCATTTAGTGATGAGGAAGATGCAGCACAGATATCTGGCTCCACATCCACCACTAGAGGCCGAAAAGGGTCAAGAGTAGGTTCTAGGTCTTCACATGATGTGTCAGAAACTGGTAAAGGCAAAACTTCTGCAAGAGGAAGGGGAAGGGGAAGGGGTAGGGGAAGAGGCTCAAGTAACTTAAAGCAGACAACTCTTGATGCAACTCTAGGGTTTCGCCAGTCTCAGAGGTTCGTGCTTTTGTTCCCGATTTCTCTTATTTTATGTCTGATTAATGTAGAAAGGGATGGAATTTATAGGAATTTATAGGAATTTATAGTACCATGCCAATTATGTTTGAAGGGGATGGGATTTATCTAAATGACAGCTTTAAGTGGACTAAGCATCAACAATCTCAAGAAAAGAAATAAGGAAATTAAATCTTAGCCTGCATCATCTATCAAACCAGAGTTTTATTTAAATCCCAACTATGGCAAAACCAGGGAAATCTGGAGGCTCTGATCACTCACAGAAAAATACGAGTTAAAGAGAAGCTGCCTTATCTTCATTGTGTACTAAATTTGTGAAAAAGTGCGTTAAACAGTTTTAAGGATCTCTGTTAAACAATACTAATGTATCATTACTACCCTAATTTTCATTTGCTCACTTTTGTTCAAAGCCTTTGAGGGGGTACCTCACTAAATTCTGGGCAGTTCTTTTGGTCAAAAAGGGCATGCTGACTTTTCATATCATTGGCCATACTTCAAATTTTTGGCGTTGCAGGTCTGCATCAGTTTCTGCAACAGCGGCAGTTAGAAGTATTGCTGTTGAGGATGAAAATGTTGATTCAGCTTCAAGTGAAGATTCAAAAAAACTTGGAATGAATGAGGTTGCTGATAGCTCGGTATGGCCAGCTAGCTGCTATTATTTGTTTTTTCATTTCTCAATGCTTTTAAATATAAGTTTTCATGATATCACCTTGATTGGTGTAAAAAAAAAACTGTGCCATAATCTTATACCTTTACTCAGAATAAATTGAAAGAAACAGAACTAGGGATTCCGCTAGCTACAGAAGGAACCATCCATCAATTACAGCAATCTTGAATTAACTTCAGGAAACTAGTTACAAGCCATTGACATGCTCACACATGTACCTGTTTTGCTGTACCTCAATTTACTAATAGATTTTGCAAGGTGGGGCCATGTTTTGTTTAAGCTTATCATGTGGGTGATTGTCTATATTAGCACACAGCCTCAGTTCATTTTGCTTCAACCTAACCAAGTTAACATAATATTGGATGGAACAAAATATTTTCTTGGAGACCAGGTTGCAAGACATTGCCTCTTTCCTATAAATAAGAGTCTCACGTGTGGTCCAACTTAATATTCCGGAAGCAAATGTAGATTTTTTAAAAGCGAATCTAAAGCTTAAATTCTGAGGTTCAAGTTCGATAATTTTGTTAAATCTGAGTACTTTTGACTTTTGAAGCTCTTGATTAACTGAGAATCAGGCACATATATCAAGATGAATCTCCTGTTGCTCGGTTAATGTGATAGATTCTAATGCATGTGCCAAAAATGGATTGAATCAAATATACATGTAACAGGATTTGGTCTGTTGTGCAGAACGATGATGAGAGCATCCAAGGCAAAGGCAAAGGACGCAAAAGAGCTGCTGCAAGGGGAAGAGGAAGAGGTGCTACACCATCAAAGCGGGGAAGAAAATCTGAAAATTCTGCCCTTCAAAGGATGCTCATGAACAAGGATGACGACGACGACGACGACGACGACGATGACGTGACAAAGAGATTAAATAAGTCTCAACCTCGGGTTGGTGACTTTTAGATTCTTTCTCATAGGGGAATTTTATTTGTGCATATAAACTAATACCACATAATTGGTCAATCTGACAGTTTGCCAGACGGCGAAGTTTAGAAATCTCTGCTCCACGGGTTATTTTATGACTACCTTACAAATTTGCACTTTATACTTGAACTTCAAGGTATTAACATTTTTTTAGCTCTACTTGAACCTCATAAGTACCCCCCTTTTTTGTAGGTAACAAGGAATTATGGTGCTTTAAGAAGGTAAGAGCAGCTGAGGTCTCGCACTCCTATGCTAGATACTGGTGGAGCAGATGGTTTGCTATGATCACGCCGACCCATTCTGGTGTGGATCCTTGTTTGAAGAATTGCTGATGACCCATGTGCTCTGTAATGGAAATGAAGAGAAAAAACTAATCCGGCAGTATTTTCTAATACCGGCAAACCACAGAACTAATGATGCTGATGCATACTAGAGTGCTAGTTGCCGTATGCTTGCCTTTTTCCAGATAAGTGGATACCTGCTGTAGTTTTGTACAAATTTGAGCTTGTATAGGACATGACTAGGATGAAGCAGCTTTGAGATCTTTTTATTACATGATCAAGTGGGGTCTTGTTCCTCTTACCCACCCAAGTGGTATCCCAAAGTAAGTTACAATCCAGATAAATATACAAGATTTAATTGCAAGGTTATTGTTAAGACTGCCTGCTGGAATAAAAAAAAAATGAAAGCTGCTTGAAAACTGACGATGGCCGTATAAAATATGACTCGCCAACAGAATGGTTAGCTTCTTGACAGCTAGTTCGTATATGCTCAGATAGCAAGGCCTGAGGGAAAAGAACCACGGCGCCTGTACGAAAGAAAGCTAAGCATGGCCAGCAAAAAAAAAAAAAAAAAGAAGGCATAATAACAAAATTTGCCCCTGAATATGGCAAGTTTGATATGGAAGCAACAGAAGTGGGATGAAATTTCACGTTCTCTGATAGAGAAATTACGTTTACAATATATTTACTGTCCAGCAATGCTTTGTTTATCGGAGGTGTCTCTGAGTCAAATTTGCTGAATGCCTCCCCTTGGTTGGACTGCTGGTTTTTCCCTGCTCAAAAGTTTGTTGAAAAATCAGATTGTGTGAAGCTATGGCATACAAAAATTCACAATTGAGCCAAACAATGACCACTCGATTTGTAATCCACCAGAAACATCATATAAGAGATGTTGCTCGGTTCTTTGGTGAAGATAATCCCATCTTCAGACTGAAAGACGTACTTACCACATGAACAAAAGAACTGTAAGCAAAACCACACCAATGATATTCCATCATAACAACACATCAGACCTCTGCATGCAAGTCCAATAAGAAATCCTCCCTAGGAAATAAATTCCGTCAACAAACTCAAAAGCAAACAAGTGGAATTTTTTTTTTAAAATGAGTAAATTCACGTTCACGAACAACTTATGGAGCTGCCAACCTCAAGTGCTATTGCGCTCTTATGAAAGGTCAAGTGGGGCTAGAGGAGGAAAAGGAATAAAAGAATGGTGCTCATTCTCATACCTGCCTTCGCAAGCTAAAATTCCCAATTAATATTCAATCAAAATTTTAATTTGATTGCAACATGAGGATTGGCGAGGACAGGAGCAATAAAGAAAAACTTCCACATCTTACATATTTATCAGTCCAAACCCAGCATGTGATTCAGAATTTCATATTCTTCCCTACTTGTGTTTGTAATCCAAAGACATCTTTAGAAAGAAACAAATGTCTTCCACTAGAACGCATTAGACTGCTCCCACAGGGTAGAAGTGAAATAAATCAAGATGCTTTATAACAGAAGGCTCTTGTTAAATTTCTCATTACCAAAATTTAGTAACCATTTCAGACTTCTTCTAAAGAGCTGTGCAATATTACTTACAGATAAAGAAGAAGAAGAAGAAGAAGAAGAAATGTTAAGTTTCATTCAATTTCCGCATGCATGATTTTATCCTCATGAAATAGTAAAGAACCTCACATGTCCATAGATGACTACGCATTTTTCAGGAAAACAGAAGCCAACAAAATCGAAGTTGAGGACAGAAAATTGATGATCGACAATTTTGTACCTTTTGTCTAACCAACACTGTTTTGTCACCCTTTTGTGGCACATTCAGTTTAGTCCCTCTGCTGCTGCAATTCAAGCTCAAGGAAGCTTTTCCTGTCACGTTTTCTTTTCCAGGGCCAACCAATTTGTTGATCCCGCCGACTCTCACCTTCTCCTTAGCTTTTGCGGTACCAGGTAATGGGTGTAGTTCATTACCTCTATGGTCTGCCAACGCTTTTACACGAAGGGTCTGGTTCTGGACCTGCAAAGTTTAACACCTTCAACTTGTTCCCATCTTTATGATAAGTCATTCATTAAAAATCCTATAATAAATGTCACTCATCTTGGCAACCTATTACTGTCATTAAAATAGAATGCAATAAGTTATTTTACATGTAATTTATCAAAGAGCCAAAAGTTTCTGGGCTTGGAAAAATTTAGCAACACACATCTCTTGAATTTGTACAGATTCTAACCTTTGATTTCAGAGCTTCTAGGGAAGCTGACTTTGCAACATTACTTATACCTCCCTTTCTAGAATTAAAGACCTTCTCCTTAACTCGAACAACAGAAGCCTTGGACATGTTAGAATCTTTTGTTTTCTTCCTCGCTGCTTCAGTCATCCTTGCCACATTTCTGCTATCTGGAGTTTGTTCTTTGAACGCAAGTGTTGAGCTCTTAGCATCGTAACCAGGGTTTGACGATGATCCCCAACTAGATTTGCTGGATGAAGATTTGCGATCTCTTAATTGCTTATTCTCATCATTAATCTCCACCCTTGATGCTTTTCTTGTAACAAAGCTTTTCCTGAGACCATTCCTGACAGCTGACAAAAGCCCACTTGCGTGATCAAATCCTCGACTTGATACTTCTAGGTTCCTTTGCTTTGCTTGATGATCTCTCTCAGATGTAACAGTACTTGTATTGCTTTCAGCTGCCTTAACCACCAGAGAATTCAAACTACTTTCTGTACCGCCTTGACCAGATTTGGCTTCTAAATCATTTTCCTTGGCATTTCGAGTGAAGCACTTCCCAGAAACCACACTTGCTTTTGACCTAGAAGTTCCTTTAGAATTTACTAAGCTTAGTCTGGGTTTTATTTTGTCATTGGGTTCTGAATTCACCCTCGAAGATACTTCTAGTTTCCTTTGCTTTGCTTGATGATCTCTCTCAGATTTAACAGTACTTGTATTGCTTTCAGCTGCCTTAAACACCAGAGAATTCAAACTACTTTCTGTACCACCTTGACAAGATTTGGCTTCTAAATCAGTTTCCTTAGCATTTCGAGTGAAGCTCTTCCCAGAAAGCACACTTACTTTTGACCTAGAAGTTCCTTTAGAATTTACTAAGCTTAGTTTGGGTTTTATTTTGTCATTGGGTTCTGAATTCACCCTCGAAGACTTACTTAACACCTTAACTGGATGCTGCTTATTCATTGAAATATCGTGACCACCTCCTCCCCATTTCTTGCTTGCATAATGTTTGCCCCTTGATCTTGAGACAGAGGATGGAATATTCGGGGAAAATGATCCCTTACACTCAAAATCTGAAGATGTACTCTTCTCACCAGAATAAGCAAACGCAGCTTTTAACTGGCGAGAAGAACATTGGTGGAACCTGTATTGATTTAGTTGTTAATAAGCATCACTATTTTAGATTTTCACCAACAAAAATTCCACAGCTAAATATGGACAATAGAAATATAACCAAGGAGGATAAAGATGCTTACGGATGGCTAGTTCTAAACCATTCATCATCTCTGCAATGTGGAAAAGAAACGTATCAGTATCACAAATGCAGAATTTCGCTTACCATGGAATTCTAGTAGCAGTTCATAACATAAAGAGGAAGTGATGAACTAACACATCTTGGTAGTTAGACTTTGCTTCTACCAAAAAATCCACCCAAATTGGTGCTTCAATTTCTTCCTATACATCAACAATCAGAGCGTAATCAACAACGTGTAATAAATGAATGCGTGAAAATCCAGATAAAATATAAAGGCCACCATTTGCAAACAAAAGGCAATGTGATTGAAAAAAAAAAATGATATCAACTGAGCCTAAAGTTTTGGAAATAAGACATCTAATATGCTCAAATCATTTCAGGAATATTAACTAAGTCCAAAATCAACATTGTATATCATGACATAATGCCACAACAAATCTAAAAAAAATTGAAAAAATCCAATCAATAATCAAAATAGGACCCCAAGATTAAAAATATACTAGAAATAAAACATCTCCTGCCCGAAACATGTTAAATACCTATCAGAGATACTACCAAGACACCAAATTCAAGATAAAGAACCTCGAAATTTCAATCAAAACCTGTTAGATAACCCCTCCTAAACTACACACATGACCCTGATAAAACATGTGACAAAAACAACCAAAAAG
>Ga0325404_1003805_pt1 | contig 16109 bp, 6 predicted proteins | sample PopdelMetagenome_18_FD_205664 | JGI IMG/M metagenome (GOLD analysis project Ga0325404, IMG submission 205664) | Populus deltoides microbial communities from Bellville, Georgia, United States - Xylem-Control-R1 | ecosystem: Host-associated > Plants > Phyllosphere > Stem > Wood/Secondary xylem... | reverse complement strand
GCCGGGAGGGATGAAAAGACAGAGCTCAGCTCAAAAATGTTATACAACCTGTCGGAAGACAGGTTTCAACAAGCAAGAAACATGAGTGAAGAAGCAATAACTACGTACAGCAACTGGAGGATATTGGAATGATGAAGAAATTAATACCCCCAGTATCTTATTTCTGTATGCACAAAACGGCTTCTGAAGCGGCAGCGAAGAGTCCGGTGAGACATTGCTGGGAGAGAGGATTTTATTCAGAAACATTCCGATATTAGAGTTGGTCAAGAGTACTCATGGGATCGAGAGACCATCATCAAAGTTCAAAGAGTAGCTGTAAGGATCATAGCTGCACTGTGCACTGCTCCTTTTCCACCCGAAAGCTTGCTTCCATTGAGCCCTGAACCTCGAAGCTAGCTGCATTAAGAAAGATGATTCACAACGTCGACCAAACGGCACTTGTCTTTTCAGACTAACAAGCTTGACTGCAGACCCAGTGCTTGAGATTCTGCTCCCCCACCTCAAGAACCGGATTCTCTTCATTCTTCCCTCCACCATCAGTACTGTACCGGCTGCACCTGGACACAAGAAGACGACGACCTAGCAAGCAAACAAGAGGGAGTGAAACACTTGAAGCAGGACGAGTTAGAGCAAAGCAGGAGTGGAGCTTTAAAGCATCGATTCCCACTAACAGCCATGCATCACTATCGGTGATACTCAAAGTGTCACCCTCTCATTAGCGGGAGACCATACAATACTGCTTTACCGGCAGTCTTCGGTCAGATTATTCCCAACTTGGAGCAGCGATTGAGACTTGCAGGTAGTGATGTGATGTTAACAGAGATGATGAGACACTTTTCACATTAGATGTCTTGCAAGAGAACAAGCTTTAATATTCTTAATTACTGGGTTTCCTTGGGTTCTACTCCTAGTTGGTGAACCTTCCCGGGAAGTATCTGTGACCAAAAAGTGAGATAAGGTTTTCTCTAGCATAAAAGTCCACACCGTCCATACCTAAAGAGTGAGAGGGGGACACAATACAATCACCTCCGTCCATTTTTGAGAGCTTTAAGGCCTTTGTCCATTCATAGTTTTACACGCCGTGTATAAGAATTTTATTTATTTAGCCAAATACGTATCGGTTTTCCATCTAATACGTCATGATTTTAATATTTTAAAAAATATCATTTAATACACTTTAATTTTTAAAAAAATATTTTAGTTATTATATAAACAGAATCGCTACTTTCCATTACATGCCTGTGAAGCACCACTGGGCACCATGCACAGCACGAGATCCAAAAATGTGAAAGGTAGAAAGGCCCCTAAGTGGTGTCCTTTCCTCACTGCCAACAGATGTTTTCAAAATATTTTAAAAAATGCTCCTACATTTGAAGTGTACTTCAAATCTTGAAGCTTACATACAAAAAAAAAAAAATATATATATATATATATATATATATACGTTTCAAAATTAAAAAAATTATAATTTTTATTTTTATTTTTATTTTTATTTTTATTTAAATACACTTTTAAAATATAATAATAAACAAGTTGGTCGACAAGGGCACTTTTTTATGTTTTTTATATACTAATTTTGAAAATAAAAATATATATAATTTTAATATATTCTCAAATTAAAAAAAAAGTGTATATATATATAATCATTAAATCATCCTCTTTACTTTTTAGAGTATGTTTTTGTAATTTTTACTTGATTATATTTTTTATTTTTTAATATTACCACAATAAAATTATCTAGTGCACCATGCATATCAGAAAAGATGCTTAGAAAATCACAAATTATACATACCTTATTTATTTTTATGTTTTAAAAAAAATTAAAATTTTTTATTTTTTTTAAATTAATATTTTTAAATTATCAAAAATAATTTTTAAAAAAATAAAAAAATATATCAGACATACTGCAACAGTGATGACAGCATCATCCCTGACATGAATGTAATGCAATCCTAAAACATGAACGATTCTCACTCACTCCTTGTCATCCATTTGTTCATCTCTCTAACGATCTTGATGGGACAAAAGAGAATAGAGAGGAGAAATAGTTGTGGCAAAGCAATCGATCAAAACTTAAACATCTGCAATTTATCAAAATAATAGACAGGGCTCATGAAGGTCCTCCATTCCATTTAATTCTGTCTGAACATAAAGGTAATAACATTCTGAAGACGGCATCAAGTTCAGAAGCCACGAACTATCAAAAACCAATCTCCATTCAGACAATGGCATTGGCAGCACTGGCAATTCTTGGCCATAAATCAGCACATTCCTTGCCGATGGGTCCAGTGATGGCAGATCCTACAAGCAGTAAAACAGCAACAGTCAGCAACATGAACCATTGAAGAAATATTGCAGCAAAAACTAGATGAACACCGAATCCCCGCTTATGATTCTCATGAGGGTATCATAAACAACAGCCAGGCCCAAGCTAACAACACGTTCCAAAAAAATATTGAGATTGGTAATAATTCTCTCTTCGAACATAAAACCATCATGATACGCCATTTGACAACCCCTTAAATCTTAGAAACTAAACAAACAAACCTACAAAAAACTCCAAAACCACATCTAAAATGCCTTTTGCTAATCAACAATCATATACCACCCTCCCTTATTAATAGAGAGCAAAAAACAATTCAAATCTAAGGTAACCATTAATGATCAAAAAACCGCACAAAAAGTCCTCGTCCCCAGAGAGTTGTGTTCAATAAACGGGTGAAGGGACCATAATCATCCAAATGCTTTCATAATTGGAGCCTAAAAAATATGGGTTAGACTGCTATAAACTCGAGCTTACATGAGCACGTGCTTCCAAGCCATCATATGGGAATCATAACAAATGGGAAGTCAACATCCCCGAGTGGTGGGATTTTCAAACTCATCAAGGGCTAAAAATGAGAGAACCTTAGCCTTTCCCGAAAATCAAAATTCAGGGAAAACGCAACTCATCACAGTCATCGAATATCTCAAAACCACAAGCTATTTAATTTCATCTCAAGCAAACCACAACAAGTTTCACCACAGCAAGATCACTCATCAGCTACAATAAATGCAGAATTGTCAAACAATCACAAGCTAAAACGCAGCAAACTTAACAAAAATGAAGTTTAAGAAATAATTTCACCTTTCATTTCTCCCTTGGGATTGACAATAACACCAGCATTATCTGCAAACAAAACAAATAAATTTATAAATGTAAGGTTTTAAAATCTGAAAATCAAAATTGGAAGGAAAATTACTAAACAAACCTTCAAAATACATGAAAACACCGTCCTTTCTGCGCCAAGGCTTTCTCTGCCTAACAATGACAGCAGGCATAACCTTCTTCCTGAGATCAGGTTTTCCTTTCTTCACTGTAGCCATCACCATGTCTCCGACGCAAGCCGACGGCAAACGGTTGAGGCGACCTTTGATTCCTTTCACTGATATGATGTAGAGATTCTTCGCTCCAGTGTTGTCTGCGCAGTTCACCGTCGCCGCCACCGGAAGACCCAGCGACATGCGGAACTTGTTTCCGGCCGATCCTCCCCTTCCTGAAACAGAAGAGAAATATGTTAAAGCGTTTGGTGTGCTTGACGTGTCGTTTCATTACTCGGAGAAGGTAGGGTCAGTGGCTTCACCTCGCTTCGACATTTTTTATCGCCTTCTTCGCTTCCGTCTGCGCACCCGCCTTTCCCCCTTCAGCAATAACCTGTAACGCTCTATCTATTATATATCACTGAGTTTCAAGGCCTCCTAGGGTTTTGCGATATTTGCAACCGACGCCGTTTTGATCCAACCAATACAAGGAGTTAGTTACAATTTAGTAATTGAAGTTTGTACAAATAAAGAAACTAATCCTGATAGTATCAAAACTAATAAATAATTCCTTAAAGGATGATAATTACATAACAATTATAAAAAAAAAAAAAAACTAAATCCTCCAGCAACAGCAAAAACACAATAAAACAACCGGTATATATGCAATTTACTGGAATAGTATTTGATTTGATTTGATTTGATTTAATAGTTAATATTTTAGGCTAGGAATGGGTGTTCAAAATTCTTACCTGATAAATAATTAAAAAAATATTAATATTGTTAAATTTAATTAAACTTGTAAAATATTTATAATTTTTTAATTCAATATAATATATACATATCTTAATATATATATACACACACACACACACACATAATGATATTGGTTTTGTATAAAAATAATGTAACAACAAGTGTGTGTGTGTGTAAAAACAATCTTATAATACCAATTGTTTTCCCTAGTTGATCATGTTTAATTTAGTAATATTTTGTTCAAACAACATTTTTTTTTTCATCAATCTTAATGCACTATTTTTTTTATAAAAGAATAAAATAAACTGTAAATGAATTAAAAACATAAATTAAATATATTACAAAAAATTAGAAGGGCTATTGGTTTATGCATTGATGATAGTACATATAAATTTAATGTCACTATGGATTAGAGCAGGGAAATGAAAATTCTACCATTATAAACATAACACAACTAGCCTGTGGGATGGGGTATAATAGTTTTTTCTATTATTATTTGAACAGTGAAATTATCGCAATGTTCTTGAATCATAATTGTTTTTGCTTTGAGTCAAGAAGTTTTTGTCTTTTCATTTTATTTTTTATTATAATTATTAAGCTTGAACAAGGACAATTTAGTATTTTTATATAAATAAAATATTATTTAATCTAAAAAAGGTTATTGCGCATGAGTTTTCTCGCGGTCTTCAAACAGCTCATACAGTACCATTTTACAGCCAAACTCTAGCTTCCATCATGGCAACTTAATTCTCATAACATCACCTTCCTTTTTAAGCTACGCACGTGGCAAAATACATGTCAGGTTTTGCGCCCATAATCATTTTTTTTTTCTCTTTTCTTTCCTTTCTCATTCTCGATTCTAAAGCTAACCCTGTATATTTTTAAGACAGCTCTTTAATTTATTTATTTTCTAGATTAAGTCCATATTTTTTTATTATTATTTATTTTAATTTAGATTATTTATAAAATTAAGTTGTTTTTTAAATTTAACCTTCCTTTAATTTATTTTTTTTACTTTTTTAATCCTCTTTCTTTTTATTACTATTTTTAAAATATTTTTTTAATAAAATAAAATTTACAATTACATCTCTCAATATTATTTTACATTAACCTATTAACCTCTTCAATTGTATCCTAATCTTTACATTTTTTATTGACATTTTTTTTATTTTTAATCGTTTTTATTAATACTTTCCTTTTTAATTTCATCCCTTTATATTTTAATTAGAATTTTATTAACTTCTCAGATCACAAGTTCAAAAAATTTAACCAGGTGGCTAGATTTTCTTTTAATGTTCTTTTTAATAATTATATTTTTCTAATTCCATTTAACTTTTTATTTCAGGTTGAAAAAAGTCTAATCCGACCCGCTGCGTTGAGCGAGCGAGCGTGCCTAATCTAGTAGCTTCTAAAATCATTAGGATTAATTAATATGTTTTGATAAACTAAGGAACTAAAATATAATTCACTCCAAATAGCAGAGTAGATGCCAAGGCCAAATAGCAGCAGCTTGTGCAAAAACAAGCCATGCTGCGCTGAATGGCATCTTCTGCCCAACCAAATAGCAGCCGGTGGCCAAACCGTGCTGCCAAACATCGACGGGAAGCAGTCAAAAGCAGATAAAGCAGATTACAAAGACAGCCATAAACCTGTACAATAATAGGAATGGACACCAACCAACATACATGACCCAGTTTTTGTTGCCCCTGCACCACAGAAACACTTCAGCAAAACTAAAAAAAGATCCACAGGAAACACCTGACATAGGGCCCCCTTCCTCCAAAATGCAGCAAAATGTCCAGGATTTAGATGCATAATCCACGGTAGAGACGGTAGATCATGCAATCTGTGCAACCAAAACCAGATTTATAAGGCAGCTGCTGATAAACCACTTCGCTTAACAAAATAATTACGTGACTTTGACAAGATTACAGTAGGACCAAGAAAAATTAAGCAAGTCCACTCGAAAGCTTTCTTCCCTTGTCATGGATGGGATTCTAACAAAATATCAGCAGTCTCATCATCCGCGCTCCCAATCATCTTGCTGCTGAATTAGATCCTGCCCCGGTGCAAAAGGTGATATCATTAGAAGGAAAAGGAATACCAAAAGAACAGAAGGCGGGAAGCAACAGGATCACAAGAAAAAAGTCATCCAAATATCAGCACTCTGTGCTCCCCAAACCTGAGTCTTGATAGGAGAATATTACAGGAAATAGGGCAAATAAGCCATGCAAAAGAAATTATTTGAAACTAGAAAATCTAGGATGTATATTATCGGGCTGCCAAGATATGTGGACATCACCGACACACACTTCTCTGAAATATAATGTAGAGGAGCACCAAGGGTTACCAAATAAAAATAAAGATTTGCGACATCAGAGTTCTTAACAATAATAATTTTCTTTTGATAACTTCAATCCACGTGTTCATTAACTGACAACAGCATATATGGGAAAGCAAGAGGAGCAGAAGCCACTTTAAAAATATTCTGGTTGGAGAACAAAACGAATTTTGATTAAGAAGGAAGAAGAGATACAGAAATAAAATTGAAGGAAAAAATAAAATTCTAATAGAAGTGCTATTCCATCCTGGAAAATATCAGCTAAATATATCCCTAAGAAATCTCAAATGCGAACACCATATGTGATCAGTGAATGGTTTGAAAAAACCTGCATCACTATCTAAACTAAAATTAATTGCCAACTCAAAGATATATGACCAAACACCAGCGCCTATTACTAGGCTATCCTTGAGACCTGAAAACCATAATAGGCTATCCTTGAGACCTGAAAACCATAGGTTTTTTATCATAAACATAACGAACAATACAGCTTCCAAGGAAAGCTTGGAGACGTCAAAAGGGCACATGCTCGGAGATTGCATCTCAATATCACTAAAAAGTAAAGAGGTCAAAATAGTTCACATTGCTCAACTCGTGCCTCATAAAGATTTAGAATAAGCTTACTACTTGAACGTTTCATGTTCCTGCAGAACTTGCTGCCACATCGGCAATGGAATAACTCCACAGGTTGATCAGTATCATCAAAATCAATGCCATAATCCTGCAGACATGTCAGACACCAATTTTTAAAACCATAGAAAGATTGCACATGATAAAAAATTTAAAATTGAAGAGCATGGAACACGGCATGATGTGAACTGCTAACTAAGTATAACAAAACAAGTAGTATATAGAATTTCCAATTGCAAATGTCATAGCTACAATAAATAAAGCTCTCGATCACTAAAGAAAACAAACATTTAGACATACCATCTTTGTAATTTCAGCAGCAGTAAAGGAACTGATATTATTTCTCACAAACAACGACTACATTGTTGCAACACAATATAACTTACCGTAAAACAGTGTAATGCCAACCATGCCTCCTCATTGGAAAGCATCAGAGCAACGATGCTTACATAACTAAGCAAAAACATGGAAAAAATTCATAAACTCGAGTGACATTGCTCACCCAGGTTAACTCTTCCGAAGCATTCACTTCTCTAGTCGTGAAGAAAGCAAGCTGCATGAAAATTAATCCTATGAGAGAAGTAGTGTCATTGAGAATATAATTGTATGTTCAATATATACATGGTAATAAGAATCCAAATGAAGCATCCATACATGATAATAATGATGATCAGGGGTCTCAATCTTCACCGGGATCTCGATCATGTTAGCATCGAGACATCTAACAAAAACAAAAGAACATTTATCAGAATGCATCAAATCTCTGATCACCAGCACAGGGAAGATTACTTATGTAGGGCTGAAACTTCATATCACCCTTTTTCTCTTTTCTTTTTCTAATAGAAATTAAGAATTTTTCCGGTGCATGTGAAATAAGGAAAACCAACTGAAAAGTTCAAAAAGAAAAGAAAGAAAAAAAATCTATGGGAGATCAACTGCTCAAAGCAATATGCGTCAGATATACAGTCTTACCTGTGGTTGATAAACCTAGCAACATTTCCATAAAATGTCGCATCCAAGCACAGAGCTTCTTCATCATTGACAACTCCTTTCAAGCACCAATCTGCATCAAGTACAGCTGGATAGGCATGCTTTTCAGTTTTGTTGCTAGTTGCCCTTTGCATCTTCCTCTCGTAGAACTCCTTGTTGGTTAGGATCTCCCCTACATACTCACATACAAATGTACCTTTTGGTAGCAATTCTAGAGTTCTGAGACCCCACCCCTTTCCTTCAGGGGTAAAGAAAACCTGACGCACACAAAAAATTAGCAATGAGAAAAAATTGTGACAAAACAATACATCGTAAAGAATACTAAAGGAACAATTTATATGATCATATTTCTTATATTAGGAACCATAAATCAATAATTGTATATATAAGTATGAACTCTGTTGAAACACTTGATTTGACTAAAATACCATTAATCTTTTTCTCATGTGAAGAATTACATACCCTGTATTTATTTACTTATGATTTTATGACCTCTATTACACTTCTATATTTTTGTGATGGCATTCAATTATTAACTAAACTATAAGACTAACAAAATACTCACTCAACAAGATTGCTGTTTGTTTCTTTAAAAACAAAAACTACCTTGTAGTTACCTAGCTAATACAACCTGTTATAACTAAACAGATTTTACTAATTCATGTATTTACTTTGTCTTTTTAAACAATAACATGTCCATTAAATAATTTATCTATATTAAACTTTACTAAACTTTATTGCCCTTCCATATTTAAATTAATAGTGTGTTGTGCAAAACCCTAGCAAACCAAATAATAATAGAAAAAAATTTCATAGCTAGATAAACCATAGCTAGAGAAAAAGAAAAAATATACAAAAAAAAAAATTGCTACTAAAAGGAATCGAGTAGATTTGAGCACCTTTTTTTTTTCAAGGATGTGATTTTAGTTATTTAATTAATTAATAGGGATAATGAACTATTTTATTATTCAATAAAAAATTTAAAATAAAAGGTCAACAACATGTAGGTTTAGCTAAAACTAGAAAAATGTTTCAAATAATTTTTTTCCAATCATAATTAGCATAATTTGATTAATTATTCTTAAACTAAACCTTAACTTTTTCATAATAATATAAATTTCCCACGTGCAAAGCCCATGCCATAATAACTAGCTGGCCAAAAATGCAGTAGCATATTCTACTCATACCTGCAACTTGCACATTATACCTCGCTGCACGACTCTATTTCCACACTGTTTGTGGCAGCCACATTTGCTCCAACATTCTTTAATATATTTCCTCTTCAAGTGACCCTTGCATGGTTCCAACATCTCATCATTTTTTGATCTTTCCAGTGGGCAATCTCTACAGTAAAAAAGAAATTGTCTTTGAGGATTCCGAGTTAGAGAGATACAATCTTCTAAGAAATCCTCTTTGATATGGCCTTCTAAAGTATATGCAAAACCATGCTCACTGTCGCTGGAGCAAACACATGGCGTAGATGACGACAAACAATTACCAATACAAGCCGAGCAACAATTTTCAGCCCTAATTTGTGAGAGAGAGAAGTTGACATAAGCACTTTGAAAAATCAAATTTCGGGGTATGTAGTTAAAAACTGGGGGAAACTCGCTGTTTACTTCATTCGACCATGGAATCTCAACCATTTCTTCTCCCTTGGTAATGTCAGAATGGTAATTAAGGAACCTAAACTCATCAGCAGTCAATTGATGCTGTGGAACCACAATCAAACTACCATACTCAGCATCTTCAAATTCCTTTTCTTTGCCACTTCCAGAACACCCATTCGCAATAACCTCTTCACTTGACTGCATGACCTCCAAGCCATTCGAAAGTTGTAGTGGTCTTGGAATTTGAATAGTGGCCATCCCATCAAAGCAACAGGCATCAACTGATCTGTTTGCAAAATAGGCTTGTATACGGTCATTTTGTTTAATGGCACCAACACCAGCAGATTTCTTCAATAGATCAAGAGCTGGAGTTACATTCAATATCCTTTCCTGCGATTCATGAGAGGAATCAGTTGCCAAGTCCAAGAAGCATTCACACATATCTTTCAGTATTTGCATGACAGAAAAGTTTGGATCGATGATTTTGTAAGATCGGAGACATTTCTCCTGCATTGATTTCAGAAGTTCATCTTGACTAGGCATATGAAAATTTGGTCTTCCAAGCAAAGAGTTGCAGCTCAGAGAAATCTTCACCTCTCCCAATGCTGAGGTGGCGATCTCTAAGTTAGCCTGAGCTTCCTCTGGAAAGGTTGCAAGTTCACAGCTGTCTCTTGTCAGACTTGATGGGACTCGAAGGTTCTCTTCCCTACCTTCACCAGCTAAAACTTGGGATGCTGGACGTTCTTGTCGATGCTGTTTGAGTGAAGAAACTCTCTGATTAAAATATTGTTCTTTACTTGCACAATCTGTGAAGGTTGAAGAAACCAAAATCAGCCCACAGGAAAAGCACTAATTGCCATGTCGACATTAAAATCCTTTATATAAGAAGAAACAAAATAATAAGAAAGACATTAATTGCAATTTTGATATTCAAATTAAAAACTTAGAGAGAGAAAAAAACTTCATCATTTATGGTTACAAACAACACTCCCCGATTCCTTTGCCCCAATGATTGAATCAATTTACCTGGTCGGATTATTGCGATAGGTTGTGGTGCGTTATCAAAAGGCACATCATCAGTAAATGGCTCGTCTTTAGGCTTGATAAGAGGCATTTTTTGTTTGGGTGAAAGAACAATGCCTTGCTGAACTATGGGGTCTTTAAGGTGAACTGCTTGTGACGATCCTTTTAAATTAGGTCTTTTCTGTTGTGCAGTAGCCTCGGATAATAAAGGATCTTTTCCCTCATTGGAACGCTGCTTAGAGTGTTCCAGCACTGCCAGACGACGAGGAGAAGCAGTTTGTGAACTTGTGTTTCTATTAGGACTCCAAATTGCAATTGGCTTCGGTTGTGAAATTCTCATGTCCGATGACTGCTGCTCCGATGTTTCACCAGCCAGTCCCTTCCCCTCAACTTTACTCTTCTTAAAAGGGCTTCCACCCAATCCAGCCTCAATGTCACTAGGAGATCCAGAAACTTGCCCATCTTGCCCTCTTCGCAGCCGCTTTAATGGCAACTCAGGTTCACTAGATACCAAAGTTTCTTCCTCCAAAGTCCCCTCCTGCAAACCAAAACAGCCAATATCCACTTCAGAAGATACAGGCAAACAACAAAACATTACCAGCAAAACAAATAAATCACTCACAGCAGCCTCATCCTTCTCTTCCGGAACCTGAATTCGAAACAAATATCAAACACACAGTCACAATATTAAAATAAAACAAAAAAACAGAGAATAAATAAATAAAAGAAATGCACCTTAGCCTCCTCCTCTTCAAAGATAGCATCCGCAAGAGCTCTATAATTTTCCTCCTCTATAAGCTCCCAATTTTTGTCATAGAGCTTCAGCATCTTCTTCAATACAGGCTTAACCTGCTTCTCTGTTATTCCAATCGCTCGCATCGCCCTGAACGCGTTCACCACTCTCGGATTAGGAGCCATCGGATACCTAAAAAAAATCTCAAGAAAAACTCAATAATTACATTTCTAATTAGGTTTCTTTTTCCTAATTTGATCTAAAACTCAAATGCACATGCAGATAGCAAGGAATAGCCAATTTAATTAGTGTAAAAACAAAAAAAAAATCCCCAAAACTTAACGATCATCGAATTCCTCAAACGATGATGATCAAGAAGACGGCGAGCATTATTGATTGATTGGTGAGGTAAGGTGACAGCAATGTACCTGATTATGGAAACGGAATACGAAAAACGATAAACCCTAGCTCATTCGGAGAGGAGAGAGTGGAGATAGTAGCTGCTTTGCGTTTTGGCGTTTTTGAAACAGGAAAGCAGAAATGTAAAATGGATGTTAGCGATTCACTAGGTAGCTTGCCAGTGTTCGTTGCGGGCGGATCAATTTTTTTAAAGCGTGAAAAAAGTGGTGCTCGAGTATTTTAAAAAAAAATTAATGACTCTATATAATTAAAAAAAAAACTTAAAAAAAAATAATTATCAATTTCTAATAATCAAAATAATAAAAAATAAAATCAAAAAAAATATTAGCACAATAAAAATGATGGAATTAAAAATAAATTAAAATTTAAAAGTAATAAAAATTAAAAAATCAAAACATTAAGAGTTAAAATCTCAAAAACTATCAAATATTGAATTGAAAGGTAGGACTAAAAATTTCTTTGGCCACAACTTCACAAAATAATCCAAAACAAAAATAAAAACCAAGAAAGTGAGGAATTATTTTTAAAAAAATCAAAATTAAAATTAAAATACATTATTTTAAAGATATAATTGATCTAAATGGTTGACTTGTGATCTAGAAGACTCAAGATTTAGGCTGGCCTGATTTTTAAATGAAATTGAAACAAAGTATGAAAAACATTCGATGGTTATATTTAATTTAAAAATAAAAATTCTTATAAAATAAATAAATTGGATAACGCATGAAAAAAAAATCTTAGTAACATATTTTTTTCAAAACAAATGGCAAAACCTATAAAAAGTAGGGGGAAAACTCAAAAAACAATACGAGGTTAAAACAAAAAAAAAAGAGTTAAAAAAAGAAGGGAAACAAAGCAAGTCCAAGTCAACCTTCTAGACCCAAATCAATCCCTCAAAACCTCAATATAAAACAAGTTATAATGTTTAAGGTTTAGATAAATTAATTTAATTAAAAAATATTTTTAAGATAGCAAGATCTAATAAACAACACAAAAATAAAAATAAAACCGAGGCAATAACAGGTCAATTTAATATTTAATAGTAAAATAAATTAGTTTATTATAATTTAAAAGATTTCCTTCTAAAAGAGGTAGATTTAGAAAAGAGAAAAAAAAAAAACCTTAATGCAATTTATATTACTCTTAAAAAGTCACAAAAATCTCATCAAAAATGGAAAAAAAATATTAGATGAAGGAACAAAAAAAAATTAAAAAATGAATGAAAAAAAAACTAAACAAACCCCGGGAGAACATCCTAACCACAAATTAATATTTCAAGTTCGCAATCTGTTGAACTCTTTACCTGACTTAATCAAGAAGTTCAACAAAAAATAAATTTAATGTTGAATGATGACATTACAAAATACAATCAAACTAGAAAAAAAAATTAAAATTTAAAGATTCAATAGGGGGAAAACCCAAGGAGAATAAAATCAAAAAACAAACTAATTATATAAATCATTTTAAATACAATAAATATAATAAAAAAAATAGAGACCAAATTAAACATATGAAAAAAATCCATGGGGTGAAATTAAAAAACAATATAATTTTATAAATTATTTTAAATAAAAAAATACTAATCAAAAGACTAGCGTTGAAATATGAATAGAAAAAACAAGTAATTGAAGGGTTGTATTGAATTTTGTGAGGACTAAATTTTGAAAATAAAAAAAAAATCACTAGGATGAATTATTTCAAATATTTTTTTTATAAATTATTTTAAATAAAACAATACTAATTAAAAGATTGGATATCAAATATGAAGACAAAATTAATTAAAAGGCCGCACTAATTTTTTCATAAACAACACGTTTTCCCAGGTAAAGAGAGAAAATAAGAGAAAAAAATGGTTATTGATAACAAACTAGAGGCGGAGAAGAAATACACACCGCCTGGTCATGTAGGCACCACTAAGAGGATTCGAGGATTCTATCGCTACCTTGGAAGCCACCATTTGGCCACATATCTTAACTGCACGAGATGCCATAAATTCTTTGGAGCCCTGCACGTCTCTAGTTTAATAATTTAAATAACAATATATGATTGGTAAAGGACGCAACAACCCCTCCTTCAATTCGATAATTACCCGAAAAGCCAAAAGAAAAATACATAAATGTCCTGGCACACCTAATTAAGTCATGTATTATTATTTAAATTAAAAATACATTAATATTGAATGCCCGCGCGATGCCATGGGATAATAATTATATCAAAAATACAAACTAATTATTTTTAATATTGAATACAACAATGGATAATAATTAACTAGATGTGATGCCCGCACGATGTCCCGGGCTTATGGCATGCTTGCACATTGTCGTGGATTTGTGGAAAAAATCATAAAAAAATCATATGGAGAAAAATTGTTGCAATCCACAATATTTTTATGGAAAAAACTACAAAGCTGAACTCTTAACCAACTTAATATTAAAAAATAAAATCAACAAAAATAATTAAAAAAATCATTAAAAAAATGAAAGGAAAAAAATACAAAGCAGGGAAACACTGTAGAAATCTATAGTGTTTCATGAGGAAATCTAAAGTTGTAATTCTTAACCAACTCAATATTAAAAATAATAAAACTGAGAAAGACAATTTTGAAAAAAAATCATAACAAAAAAAATCATGTGGGGGAACATTGTACCAATCCACACTCCACAGTGTTTTAAAGAAAAAAACTACGAAGCTAAATTCTCAACCAGCTCAATATGAAAAAAATAAAATCAACAAAGATGATTTTGAAAAAAAAATCATAAAAAGAAAGAAAAAAACCATGTATGGGAATACTGTAGCAATTCACAATGTTTTTTTTTTAAATTACATGGATAAATTCTCAACCAGTTCAATATTTAGAAAAATTGGTAAAGATAATTTTGAAAAAAAATAATTAAAAAAACAAAAGAGAAAGAAGAAGAAGTCAATTTTGGGAAAAAAAGAAGAAAAAAACATGTAAAACAATAAAAAAGTAAAAAAAAAAAAACATGTAGGGAAAGTAACAGTAGTTTCCCTGCACCTTTTAGTGGGTGTTTGTTTACGTGATAACTTTAACTTTTAAAGCAAACTGTGTAAACTAAGCGTTTGGTAACATAAGAAAAACGATTTTTTTGTTTAGTGGGTCCCATAATTTTTTCCATCAAACGGGGGTTTCGCACAAGCAGCTGGGGGCTACTTCTCTCCAGCTACTTCTCTTTATTTACCCGGGTACTATTTATAACTGTGCCCATGCCAAGTGATGCCAGGTGAATTATAATTCACCTGAAATGCGAGAAGCATTCACCTGGCACTGTTCACGTGAATAGTGCCAGGTGAATTTTTTTGCGCTATTCACGTGAGCATAATTCATTGGATCGCGTCCGACCTGGTAAAAAAAAATTAATTTTTTTAAATTATGTTTTACTCAAAAAACTAATTTTTAATATTATTTAATAACACTACATAAATTAAAAGAACATCGCATGATGACGTAGCATTTGTGAAATTTGATCGCAATTCCAATTTTGTTTCTGATGATATTTTACCTGATTTTGTTGCACGCTCAAAAAACCATGGAACATATAGTCCTTATCAGATGAATTTCATATGTGATGAAATTGTAGATAAGTTAATGGAATAATAAAAGTATTTGATATAAAATATTATTTATTTAATGATGTAATAATGGTAATTAAATCTACAATATTTAAATTAAAAACCATCAATATTAATATATATCTTTTTTAGTTATTTTGTAACCTTAATTTGAAAAACATATTTAACCAAACGCATTAAACTGCTTTTTAATCAAACATATATAAATACTAAATCAACCTTTGCTAAAAATACCTTTTATAAAATAATTTTTTCTAAATCACAATCATTACTATAATACAAAACAAATTTTTAGAGTAATGATTAAATTAATTAATATCATTAAATGCATTGTTAGCTTTAAAGAACGCACTGGCTAGTGATATTTAATATTAATCTCCAATTTTAAAATTAGAAAATTAAAAGAAGGAGCCCACATTATCGAGGAGAAATAAAATAATATAGAATGCAAATTATTTAATGCCAAAAGATTCGAGCAAAAGGGAAATTTGAAGTGACGATGAATAATTTGCAAAACAATTCTAGCCCGTGGGCAAGCATGGTCGTGGGTGTGGGTCAATAGGTCTAAGGAGATGTCCATAGATTTTGCCATGTAGAAAGCATAGTTTTAAAATATGCCATGGCCTGGACCGGTTGCAAGTTCCAGCTAACAATCAACATAATTTTTTTAAAATAAATTAAAAAAATATTATTTTAATAAAAAAATTAATAAATT
>Ga0325404_1003804_pt1 | contig 16111 bp, 11 predicted proteins | sample PopdelMetagenome_18_FD_205664 | JGI IMG/M metagenome (GOLD analysis project Ga0325404, IMG submission 205664) | Populus deltoides microbial communities from Bellville, Georgia, United States - Xylem-Control-R1 | ecosystem: Host-associated > Plants > Phyllosphere > Stem > Wood/Secondary xylem... | reverse complement strand
GATATATATATCTCTCTATATATATATATATATATATATATATATATATATATATATATATATATATATATATATGACAAGAAAAAAAGAAGAAGAGAAAGAGTTTGGAAATCGCAGCCTTCAAAGACTAGTCTGGTATTCTTCTAGTTTTAATCTTCGGTCATTCCAACTTTAATATCTTGAGTTAGAGAAGTCTATTTGATATAAAATTAATTTGGTTGGATTCTTAACTCAAAGACTTATTAACCTACCAAAGTTCAGTAGAAAAAGAGTTCATATGAGAAAGATATGATTTTTCTAAGATAATATTAAATATTATGTAAAGAAATAATTTTTATATAAGCTTATAAATATTTAATAAATTATTAGCTTTTTAAAATTAATAAATTTCATTAAAATTTGACAATGAATTGATATTAATAAAATAAAATTATTTCATAAATTATACATCTTTTAATAATACTAATTTATCTAATATTCAAATCTGAGTTATTTTATATTCTTTTAATAATTGCATTTAATTTTCTTATGCTTGATGTGTTGATCTTTGACACATGACACATAATGTAATAGAACTTGATTGAAGGATAAAAATTTAATATAATTAATAATTAAAAAAAGACAAAATTCATAATGGAAAGAAAAATAGTGACAAAATATCTAGAAAAATAATAGAAGAGGGACAATTTAAATTTGTAACTAAAACTTGTATGGGAATTAAATTCTTTTTTAAATGCACTTTTCATGAATTTTAATTAGAATTAGCAGCTTGGTGGCTCGCATTATGCTACATATTGGATAAAAAAATTAAATGCAAAAAAATATGAAAGAATTGTCGATGTATTTTCTAACACCAAGAAACAATTTAATCATAAACTGAGAATCTTATGCATGCATTTAACAATAATAAAAAGGAATCATATACATTAATAAATATTAAAAAGAGTTGTCAATGTTAACAAAAAAAACTAAGTTAGGAAGTTGACATATAAATATAAATTAAGATATATGATTTCGTGCCATGATGAGCTATTTAGATTTTTTTTTTATCTTATTGTATGGCAATAAAAAAAATGTAAGAAAAATAATAAGTTCAATTATAATGAAAAAATGATTCACTAATAGGAGTCGTCTTTGTAAAACCCCAATTAAAATATTACAATATTAGAAAAATGTTAAAAGTTTAACCTGATGATCAAAAGAAATGAATAATAATGTATAAATATTAGATGACTAGAGATGAAGATTTATGAATTTAATTCTTAAAGTATGGTAAGCCTTAAAAAAATAAACTAAAAAGAAGATTAAGCATGAAAATTAAAGAAGATTTTGAAGAAGAGGAGGAGGATGAGGGATAGAAATTAATAGAAAACTTCTATTTCCTGCTCTTATCTCCTTATTTTATTGCGCTTACGAAGCAGGGAATCCAAATTAGCTATAATTTTGAATTATTAAGGAAAAATAATATATTTTACCTATGAGAATGTTATGTAAACTGTGTTTTAATGAATGAATGAATGATTAAGTTAATGTTTTTATGATATAATGAGGTTAATAAGCATGAAAAAGCATTGGATATTGCATGAATTAAAAAACAAAACTGAAACTGAATTAACATCTCATAAACTATACAAATCAGTTGACTGATTAAGATTGCCAAACGATCTAGTTGATCGGTTGATAAGAGGAACAATGAGTTTTGCTACTGTTTGAATTAGTCAATCAAATCGCTCGACCGTTAAGGACCCTAGTGAAAGTAGTAATAACCAGTTGACCAATTGATTGTGACAATATGAACCGACCGATTATTATAACTAACAATGAACTATTATTATTCAATTCAAAACTCATAGTCCCATAATATGATATTCGAGCAAAATAATGATAAGAGGAATCAAGTTTGTTTGATTAAATAGTTAGATACATCATGTGGACTTATGTTAGTTGATGCTAAATGAATAAAAAATACATTGATTCCAAATAAATTTGAATTAAAACCATGCATTCCTTTGAGGAATGAAGTTTGCTCAAATATGCATTCCTTTGAGGAAAGAGATTTATTCAGATTGAATAAAACTATAGTAAAGATTAACACGTTGTGATATTAATTTTTGTTTCAGGGCCTTTACAAGATCATCAAGAACACATTTTTTATATTGCTTTCCTATTCTAGTTAATAGGAAATATATGTATGTAATTTTATAGTTATGGATAATGAATTGTAATACTTTAAGTACTTCCTTATAGCATGCAAACTAGAGCTTATAAAATTTAATATTTTGTTTGAAAAGAACTTGAAATTTAAAGTAGTGACTGCATTTTAATTTATGTTCTTCCTTATTGTTTAAATTATCTTAATATTTTATTACTATACTAAATTAATTAGGTTGAATTGATGTTGTGAGTATCATGAGATTATTGATGAGATGAAAATTACAGATAAGTTGAATTGTTGTTTGAGATTGGATTGATTAAGTTGCTTTAATGTTGACACTTGAGATCATGATATATTAAAAAAAATCCTTTTTTTTTTATAAATCATGATTTGACATGTTGATTACAAGTAGAAAAATTTAGGATCATTACACTCCTTTTATTATTAATTTTTTCCACCAAAAAAATATAATTTTTCCATGTTATTTATTTAATAAAAACCAAAAGAAATAGGAACAAATGAAAAATAAAATTTATGATTGAGATAATGATAAGAAAGGCATATCTCCAATTAAAACTCTTTTATTTTATTAACGCGCTTCATTTTTTTTACCATAATATTTGTGTTTTATACAACATCATATCATAAAGGTAAAAGTAAGTCTTAATTAAAAAATTAATATTATGATAACTTCAATTCAATTGCATTAAAAAATATATAAGAACAATACATTGTCGATACATTGTTGTGGGGAGCTTTTTAGAAGTGCTGCCAAACTCAACTTGACTCAATAGGTTGATATGGAGATGACTTAACCTAGGCCCTTGCCTAGCTTGGGCTTTAAATCAAATCGGGTGGAAGTTGATTTAATATGACCCGATCGGCTTAGGTGTTCAAAAGAAAACCTGTCAAAACTCATTTTAACTTTTTTTTAAAAAATCAAAACAATATCATTCTAGCCTTACACACACACACACACACTTGAACAACAACGTCTTTGATTGACGTAGGCCAACTTGGATTCACCACCCCTAAACTCTTGACTCAAGATATGGAAGTGGTTGGTTTTAATAAATTTATTTTTTGAAATTTTTTATTTAATCAAACAATAATAAAAATCAATATGCACAAGGAAGCAACCGAATAAAATTTTTAAAAAGGAAAGTTATTTTCACCCTCCTATAGTTTAGTTTTTTTTTTTTTTCACTTTGCCTCTATTTTTTAAAAAAATTACAATTTATATTCAAAGCAATTTTTAAGATTATATAACAATTTACATCCTCATAAAAAAAAAAAAGAAAACAAATTAGTTTAAATTATTTACAAGATTTTCATTATATTATAATTATTATTTAAAGAGCCATTGAGTGTTAGCATTATAAAATTATAAGAAGGTCCAGTGTTATAATGGGTTTTTCATTAATGAATATGTCTTTCTTACTGGAGAGTATGCTAAGGATAAAAAGATATATAGAACATGCTTGGCAGTGTGGTAGTGATTGTTTTTCAAATAATTTTTTGTGCCGAAATACATGCCAATGATTTTTTTTTATTTTTTAAAAATTATTTTTGACATCAGCACATCAAAACGATCCAAAACATACAGATCATATTAAATTTTAGCAAAAAAAATTTAATTTGTTAGGAACGCGGTTTGCACCGCGTTCCCAAACGGTTTCATAGTATTGAGGTTTGTGTAAAGGATTCAACTTTCAATTAATTTGAAATTGATTATTATAGCAAGTTACTAAATGTTATTGAGTTACGATATCATAGTGAGCAAGATATATTAGTTTTATTCAAATGCTATTGATATGATACTGATAGATAAATCAGAGTACATCCTTATCATGGTATAATCAAAATAAATAAAGGAGGCAGATTTCACAATATTAATGATGTTTTATACGCACACTCTTTCCTTTAGAAAGGATCATAATAGAGTTGATTGATTATCCATTATGAAAACCAAACCTATGAGTCATGTATAAGTTAAAGTTGTTGAATATGGTAATGATGAAATAAATAAGGGAAACAATGTATTTCAAATAGATAAGTTAGTTGATTCATATCAAATTATAAAATTTGAATTTTTATGTCACTGAGAATATTAATGTTGATGTTGATATTAATAAGTTAAATATAATATTTAGTACTAGTGGACATATAAAAGTAGATAAAGATTATGAAATCCATTAGCTTGAATTCAATAAAGAAGATAATAAAAATGAAGAGGAGGATTCTGATTAAAAAGTGTTGTATTGATTTAGATGTAAAATAATCATTATGTAATAAAATTGACATTGTGTAACATATTTGTTGCAACTTTATAATGCATTATATTTTTACATTTTTAAATTATTTTTTTATTATGGTTTTAGGTTTAATGTTGAAAATTATTGGCTTGAAAATGCTTGATGTTGTTCTCATGTATTTAAGTTGACTATGACATTATAAAAAGGCAAAAACATAATGAATAACTAATATAATTGATAATGGATGTGCAGTCTCATCGAGAAATTACAATGGGTTTAAGAAAGGTCAATAAAATTACCGATGAATGTGCAATTTCATTGGTAAATTAAAATAGATTTGAGAAATAGCGATGAGATTACCGATGAATGTGCAATCTCATTAAAAATTTATAGTATCTTTGAGAAATAATGACAAATTGCTAATGAAAAAAAATTCATTGGTAATTCCATCAGCATTTGTTGACATGTTAATAAGCTGATGGAATTTTTGTCGGTGAACATAGGTTATAATATGATAGTTCCCTCTCTTTCCATTTCATCTCATCTGCTTATTGCAAAAATAATAATCATTGTCACCCCTGCCTCTCTCTCGTCATCGTCCTCATCCCTTTTCTCTCACTGCTATCCAGCCTCTCTCTTTCTCAATCTCTTCAAGGGTAAGTTTCTTAATCCTTATGGAACTATTTATTTATTTATCTCTTTATGATTGTTTGTGTTTTGGATGCTTAGTTTTTAGTGGACTTGATGTTTTAAGTTCTTAAATATTATGATGATGGATTGTTGCATTAGTGAGTTTTTAAATTTCATTGAAACATGGAAAAGATTATAGCAAAATGTTTAGGCCTAGGTTATTTATATATATATATATATATATATATATATATATATATATATATATAGACAGAGAGTGGAAGGGATTGGGAAAAAAAATAGGAAAAAGAGAAGGGGCAAAATTTGTTATAGTGGGTGAAGAGAAAAACAAGTGGGTTCTTGGATTTCCTTACCAAAATTCATCTAGATTGGAGTTGTTTTGAGGTATAAAAAGGTTTCTCCTCTTTTAATTTCAATTTTATGTTATGTATTTGACTTTTCCTAATTTGTAGTAGATGTTAAGAGATAGTTAGATTATGTGATATTGGAAATTGATTATGGAGATATTAATTAGGACATGATTTTGTGATGTTGTTATGAAAATGTTAATTGATGATGGAAATGTTAATTAGGTGGTGGTTGTTGTTGTTATGTTTTAATTGGAAATTAATGATGGAATTATTAATTATGACATTTTGTATTGTTGTTGTTATGAGAATTTTAATTGATTATAGAAATGTTAATTCTTAAAATAACCTAATGAAATAAATAACTTTAATACATAATTTATATTGAGTGGTCTACCTTTTATGCTGCAATAATTTTACTAGAAAATGGTTATCTTAAAGAAGGGATTTCACTTCTATTGTTCAAAGTGGACGAGCCTCAATCGATATCATAAGCATTAGGTTTCTCTTCATGATCAACACCTAAATTTACAGCATGATCACCAACATCACCAACACTACTGCTGGTTGAACTAGCAGTAGGAGTACCTATTTTTTAATTTTTTTCTCTACATCTCCAAAATATAACAAAAGTTAATTTTTAATTTCAATGTAATAAACTCATATGACATCCCACAATATGCAATGGTTAAATGCACATTTTTTCTCCTAATTAATAACAATATAGAAAGAATAAATAATACGCAATTGGTCTCATTATTAATTATCATCTCTATCATCAATTAACATTCTCATACAAACAACAACACAAAATCATGCTCTAATTAATGTTTTCATCATCAATTTTCAATTAACACATAACAACAAACACAACTATCCAATTAATATTTTCATCATCAAATTAACATTTACATCATTAATTTCTAATTAACATATAACAATAACCAAATTAATATTTTCATCATCAATTAACATTTATAAAAATAATTGACTTTATATGAATTTGTTTTCATGTTTACAAATATTAAAGATATGTGTTCAAACCACATATGTGATGAAATCATCATTTGAAAAACCACTATTTTAATGGAGTCAGCTTGAAGATCATACTGAATAGATGAATATGATAGATGTTTGGTAGAGACTGTTTAAGGTAAGATAAAATATATTTTTTGAGTTAGTATATAGTTTTTTTTATTTCAAAAAACTAATAAATGTATGAATTGACAATGTTGGGAAAATTTTGGTGAGAAAGGGAAAACGAAGGGGTGTTCAGGAAAGTGTGAGAAAACCACAACATAATTAGATAAGTATCAAGCAATTTGAAAATTTTATATTTGAAATTGTAATCCTAAATTTCCTAATCTTATGTACATTTAACAAATTTTTACGTACCAAGTTGCCTGATTTGTGGTATGATGCCTATAAATATCAAAAAAAAGTCGGCTTTGATGACATCTTGGTATGAAAAAAGTATAGATCGAGTCATGTCATAGAGGATAATTGGGTAAAGTTTCAAGAATTTATGGCACCGAAAAACTTTAAAAGGTATTTGTGACTCGGTCGTAAAGTTAAAATAAAGAAGCATAAGGTTCGATGAGCAAGCACATTGTTGGATCACTTTTATTTGTTAACCATGCAAAACATGTGGTAAGAATTGTTTTTCTTTAATTTTTAATTTATTGTTTTTTTTAGAATTTTTTACAACTTATTTATTTTGTAGGGACTATAGCTTGTATGTGAGTATACTATAATAGAGTTATATAAGAAAACTTGTATAAGGAAGACAAATAAGGGGAAAGAGGTTAAGAAGTTTGAATATAGCAGAGAGGAAACATTGTAATTTTTTTAAATTCTCATAATTTTTTAAATTATTTTAATTATAATTGACTTGTTTTTTGGTTTTTTAGGAAACATATAACACCGTAATAATTGAAAAATATAGAAAAGACACTTCCACTCATCATTTTCATGTTTTTTAATTGTGGTTGGAGATTGGAGCAACTGATAAACCTGATAGGAATTATGTTTATGAAGTTTATTTATATGAGAGAAATTGCCACATCAATCTTTATAAAAAATATTTATGGTATATATAACATTGTTCTAAAAGGAAAACTAATAAAAGGTTTCTTTTTTTATTTACTTCTTCTTTATTTTTTATTTTATGATTTTTTTACTCCCTTTTTTTTAATTCTAAGTTTTATTTCTCTCTCTTTAATCAATAATTTAATTTCAATTCTTTTTAAAAATACAAGTGTCATTTTTCATGATTCATTGAAAACAACTATGGAAATCATTAGTTTATTTGTATCGAATTTGAAAAAAAAATAAAAATAAAAACCAACCAAAACAAATTGAAAAAAAAATCTTATTTTAATTCTTAAAAACCAAATTTAAAAAAAAATGTTTTTTTTCAAAAATATAAATAATTACCAACTAGCTATCAAAAGTTTTGCAAAAACAAGTAAATTGGTTTTTGAAAATTATGATGATATTTGTTTGTGATGCTTTTTTCAATAAAAAGAACCTTAAAATAATTAAGTTTTTTTTGTTTAAAAATTTAAAAATAAAATAAGAAAATAAAACCCATAAATAACACCAATAAATAATACCAAACAATTCCTAAAATTTCCTAACGAGGTTCTTGGCAAAATCGCACTAGATCCAAGCTTTTCCAAGACTAGCAATTAAGCTAGAATTTTTAGGATAGATCATCGAGCATATTTGTAGAGATATAAGAATCCTTTAATGTTTGAATAAGATAATTTGTAAGGAGAATATATCTTTGAAGGCTATTTGTAGTGTGTTTGTAAAAACTTAAGAAGACAATAAATTTGAAAGTTATGAAAGAATGTAAGTTTGTGTATTGAATGAGTTCTCTTGCTTATATAGTGTTTCATGTGAGTTTTTATACACATGAAAAGAAATCAACTTGCATAAATGGAAGGAAAAATATAATAAGGCATATTTAGCCTAGTTTAAGGGTAATTATACGGAATAATAACCTTTAATGAGTGATAATATTCTATTTGGGATAAAAGACCTTGTCACAATTGTCCACTAAGCCTAACCATATCTAATATGACAGTCGTTATTGCATGGACTCACATATGAAGGGATGATGTATTGACCATAAAGATGAGTGGCCTTTAGCTGGAATTGGAATAGATATTCTTGGACACAAGGCTATATGGACAAGAAAAAGACTCTCGAACTTATTTTAAGGCCACAAGGTGCTTAGATAGATTGGTGTTCTTGGATGTTGTGCTTGCTAGGTCATTTTGGACCTTCTTGTAGACCATGTCTCCTTTTTATACCCGAACATATGTTTCTATTTGGGTAAAGGATGCTCAAACAAAATGATCCACTAAGCTTATATGTTAGGCCTTTTAATGACGCACTTGATTTAGGCATAAAAATAAGACTGTTAAATTTGACATGTCATCTCTAAATAGAAGTAAATTAATCAAACTTAGAATTATAAACTAATGAATTATAAGTCAATTTTATTTATTTTTGTGTTTTTAGATCGAACTACAAATAATTTCTTTACAAGGGTAGCTATATACCAAATTTTATTTTTTAAAAAAATAATGTTTAGAGATGGACATTTTGTTATAGCCAGACATTGTTTAAAAAGACATAAATCGTTATTGATTGCATTGTTTCCTACAACACAATCTTTAAAATTTTAATTTGATCCTTGAAATCTTTATAAAATCTTAATTTGATCCCTAAAGTTTTTTATTTTTGCATTTTCTTTATCCTTATTGTTTTATATCTTTATATTTTGATCTTAAAACTTTATTTTCTTCATGTTTTAATCACAAGATATTAAAAGAGAAAAGAAAAGGTGACAGAAAAAGGAGATAAAAGAGAAAGAATTGGTCGACCACGTTCATGCTAAAAAAAATAAATCTCGATGTTAATGGATTCGTTTTGGATAAGGAAGTTCAATTAAGGTGATTTGACCTCTAACTATGCCATAAAAAATATATCAAGGCCTATAAAGTTTTTTTATTTGGTTTGATGTTCAATTTTTAAAGTGGTTAAATGGTGTTTTAAGATTGAAAATGAAGTTATTAAAGTGATTATAACTTTTAGGGGCATTTTCATATGAAAACAAGTTAAAAACTGAGTTTAGAAGGTCTGAAAACTCAATATCTGTTTTTTTCAATCACTGACAATGATAGAAAAATGTATTAATGGATGGTATGTCATTTCCCCAAGCGGACAACATGTCATCTATTCATTTTAAAAAATAAAGTTAGACGTGTAAGCCTAGTTTTCCATGCTCACATATATGATTTTTCCTTTCGAACAAATCCTGTAGACCTATCATTACAGCCCCAGGTATGCCTAACCTTTTTTTGAAATGGCCTTTCACCTTTTGTTTTTTTATTTTTTATAAATATAATAAAATGTGATTTAAATAAGATTATTAAAATAATATATAAAAAATAATTTGAATATGACATTATTTTTAAATAAGATTAGAGTTTTTTTAGTAATATTAACATTTACTTTATGAATAAATGACCTATCATTACAGCCCCAGGTATGCCTAACATTTTTTTGAAATGGCCTTTCACCTTTTGTTTTTTTATTTTTATTTTTTATAAATATAATAAAATGTGATTTAAATAAGATTATTAAAATGATATATAAAAAATAATTTGAATATGACATTATTTTTAAGTAAGATTAGAGTTTTTTTCTAGTAATATTAACATTTACTTTATGAATAAATATATATAAAACTTGAATTATTGATTTGTTTTTCATACAATCCAATAAAAATAACAAAGAGACATTATTTTTTATTTCTTGGTCGAAAATTACTTTATATATCATAATAAGTTTCTATATTAAGAACCAAGCTTCTAATAAAAAAAAATCATTGTTTTATATTTCAAATTAGATGAGAACCATTATAGGATAAAAGCATTACATTTTCTCTACAAAATGGAGAAAAAATGGTTAAGTTGTTTAGAATTTTAAATAAATAAATAAAATAATTGTAGAGAATGTTTTAAATCCTTTTAACTTGGAAAAAGCTGACAGCCCCTTGGGTTTTTTAAAATCATAAATTAAAAAAAAAATAGTACAGGGACTAAATGTATATAAAATAAATAGTAGAGGCACGAGATTACATGAAAAGAAGGAAAAAAAACCCTCCCGAAGGCGAAACAAAGCAAGGGTTTGTAGAGGCAGGCAGCCTTCAGCTCCTTCTTTACTCTTTGAATTTCAATGGGTAGTAGCAGTGCTGTAGAGAAAACGGAGAACGAGCTCCAACGAGAGATCGATGAGCTCCATCGCCAGCAACGCCAGGTCATCTCCTTCACCTTTTCCTTTATTAAAACCACTTGTACCTTTATGTACAGCTAATTACATGCCCAAAATCTTGTAGATTTCGGAGCGCCTTCGTGATCCTCGGGGACTTCGAAGGGGAGGCTTTTCCTCTGCCGCCGCCGCCGCCCCTCGAAACTTCGCTTCTAACGGTGCTCGTCATCGCGGCTTTGTTCGACCGGTATTCTTGTTCTTTCTGTTCAACGAGTTTGTTATTTGTTGGTTTTATTTATTTATTTATTTTCTTGAGTGGTTGGGTTTTAGGCTGATAGGAACGAGGCAGAAGATCAACCTCCTGCAAAAAGGCGACTTTTATCTGCTGTTGTTAAGGTAGACCTGAAACCATATACATTGCCTATGTATATATTTGGTCATGTTCTTGGATTCTATCATGTCGAAACTTTCTTAGAATTGAAACTTTCTTGCAATCCGGGATTGAAGGTGGAGGAGGATGGAGAGATCATTGAGGATCCTGCCAGAGCAGAGGATGTGAAGAAGCAGCAATTGGCTGAGGAAGGAAATGGTGACCCTGCTAAAGGGACTCTGGCTGATGGAAAGCCTACCATGTTAAGGCAAAGTGGTTGGTCGAGGAGAGATGTCAATCAAAGAGCAGTGAAGAGGGTAAATGTGGACTCTTGTCTTGTTGTGGAGGGTGTTTTCTGTGGGTTAGACTCGTAATTCTTTCTTTTTGTTATGATTGTTTTCGTTGTAGGTGGTTGAAACTCCAGTGATTGAGCCTGTTCCAAGGGTGTTACCCAAGAATCAGGATCCAAGCTTGGTTAGCAGAAACAAAAGAATGCTGGGGCAACTTTTAGGTACTCTGGAGGTATGTGTAAGCAAGCTCCTTGCCTTCTATTACTTCCATGGATTTTGACTGAAACGACCAGAGTGGAACTTAATTGCGTTGTTTTTTTTTTTTTTTCCCGCGACTTGAATTTTGTTACATATATATATATATATATATATTATCAATAAAAACTTTAATCCCCTGAAAGATCTCATATCTAACTAATGGTCAAAGTGAGTAATTTTTTACTATTTGAGTAATTAATATGGGTATTGAATAAAAAATCAACTTTTGATAGCAGATAAACACTATGGTATGTGCATAGGAAAAAAAAAATAACATTCTTTATGGGACTGGGAGCATCTCTTGGGATGATGTGTTTTTTCAATATAAAAGGCAAGACATCATTGGATTGATGATAGCCCACAAGAGATTACACTAGAGATTTAGGGTTTTTTGTGTTTATACAGTACTTGTGATTGTGCTAATTTTATTGCTTGTGGGGTTGCCATAGGTTAGTGAACAGCATATATTTGCTAGACTAAGCAAGTGCTCCTAAAGTTTTTCTAAATAAACTCTATCCCTAAAAAATTAAAGGTCGAGTTTGAGTTAGTGGTGGAAATTGTAGATCTTGATACGTGATCTCTTGAAAACTTCAATCTGCTAGTTTCTAAAGTCTTTGGCCTTTAATAAGATTCACATGAGTTGAATGTTAGACCAAAGGAAGAAGAGAAGGAACCTAGGGTTTTGAAAAAACCTGAAGCTGAATAAGGTAGAGGGAGTGCTGGGTTATGCACACAGTAAACTAAAATGTTGTGCGATGTTTTGTGTTGTGGTATGAGCATGGGGACAAGGTATGCACTTGCATTAATTTATGGTGTGTGGGCATTAGACTTACTTTGTATGTTGGTTTGGATTGTGATAAGCTTTGGAGCACGTATTTGGCTCATTTTGAAGTGTTGAATTTCATACTAAACAAGTCTTTCAGATGTATTTGTGATTTTATTTTTTGAGACTTTGAGTGTGACACACAAGGCAGTGTGTCAAGTGTTTAGTTGTTGGAAGTGCAAAAGTAATGTGTGGAAGCTGCCATCAGTATTTATTTCTCCTTGCCCTTAAAAAAAGAAAAAAGGAAATCCAGATTGCCAATTTGGTTGATACCAAACACAAATTTACCATGAATCGATCCAGATCATGGTTTTCCCGGGGGAGCTTGATCCCCTGGGAATCTTATGACAGAACCAACTAAAACTCCCATAGCTAGCAACCTTTTGAAGAGTTATTAGGAGATATACATCTGAAATTCTTAGCTTAAAAATGTGTTGTCTCATTGAGGAATTCCTGAAATTTAATCCTATAATATTTATAATAAATATAAATAGGAACTTGCTTGTAATGAATAGCAAAACAAGATAAAAATGAGAGTAATTTTATGGTGCTTAGGGAGTAACTAGTGGTATCATATTAGTTACTCCCTGTAATCCACTTTTAAAAAAATAGATAGATAGATACAAGGAGAAGAGATAAATCTTATGGAGATATTCTTATCACTTTTAATGGGTTATGAATTTTATTCTCTCCTCGTATCCATCTCTTTCTTTAAAGTGGGCCCTAGAGAGTAACTGATAGGATACCACTAGTTACACCCTCTGCACCTTAAATTTTTTCTAAAAATGACACTCTTTTATTTACCCATGTCATCAAGATTTATAATACTCTTTTAGGTTTTGCCAAAATATATTTTTAGAATGTTTGGATTAGCATATCTGTTATTATTTTCTTCTTTCTTTATGTGTGGTCCATTATTACTTATTTTCTTCTCTATTTTTGGTATTGTTTGAAACGGCTTCAGAAATTCAGGAAAGAAGATATGAAACTTTCAGGCACCGAAGCATTTATACAAAGGTCAAATGCCTTGCAAAGAGTGAGTATATCTGCTCTTATCAATCCAGCATTTCTGTTCCTTTTTGAATCATTTTTATGGAAACTAAACCTTAATCACAAACTTGTTTGCCTGGCTAGATGAATACTTTCCTCTGTTATCAAATTTCATACTAAAAAATCTGAAAGTCATTTTTGACATAGTACAAGTCTTTCTTCGAGGGAAGCTCAAATAAAGAAAAGCAGATCTCATAGTTAGAGATTGTATCATGGGATACAGCTCTTTGGCACCTCATAGAATGACTAATAGGTCCATGGTTTTGTTGCTGTGAGACTCTGGAAGTTTCCAAAGTATGCATGCATGACATTTTATTTTTTCCCCCTTTTTTCTAGTGTGGTAAGGCTTTTTTTTTTTTGTCGTGTTTCAAACTATATTTTTGAAGTCCTTTTTGGCCCTGCTAGAGACAATTTTTAATATGTTGAGATTTAACTGGTTTTGTGTGATGATTGAATGTCTAAAAACTCTTCTCAGGCTGAACAAAAAGCACGTGAAGAAAGTGAAAGGCTGAGGCAACAAGAGCGTGAACAAATTGCTGAACAGAGGAAGAAAGATCTGGTTTGTTCTTATATTGGTAGATTGTAACTTGTATAGGCAAAGCCTTTAATTGTTCTTTTTCTCTGCATGCAGAAACAAATGATATTTTCTCTCTTTTATTGTACTTTTACTTTATCAGACTCTCAGAGCACGCATTGCTGCAAAGGCTGAAGAAAAGAAGTTGGAATTGCTGTTTCTTCGCTGGAGTGAGCACCACAAAAAACTTAGCAATTTTATAAGGTACACCATCCATTTGACATAAGCTCTTGTTCTCTGCTGCAAACTTCTCCCAATTAATCATTCTTTTTTTAATGTTTTCCTGTGTATTCTTCTTCTTCCGCAGGTTATTTTTAACTTTGGTCCAAAAGTGTCCATATTCACAATTTTATTGAGACGAAGATAAGTTTCTGTTCAAGTGCATAGTAATAGTATTGAAGGAACTGGGCCAGTGAATCTTTACTGCATCTTTGCAGGATCTTAGGGGAATTATGTTGTGGTTTTCCGATAACTTTCAACTCACTTTGATTGCTTGTGGGATCTGTTTTTCAGGACCAAGGCAGAACCTCCGATTTATTATTTGTCTAAAAAGCCGTTGGAAAAAGATGCCACCTTACTTGACCAGCAAAGAGAACAGGTGAGTTGACTGCGACTTTCCCGGTCCCTCAGCCTATTGATTTATGAAGAAAGATTTGGATGATAATGTTACAAATCCAACAATTATCTTCTCCAAATTATACGTTTATGTGATCCGTAGATCTTAAACCGGGGGTTGAGATTTGGATTTGAAATTATGGACTATTCCCTCGAGATTTGTTTGATCTGAATTCTCTGTTCATCAGGCGTTTTTAGAATGGAAAGCTGCTAGGAGAGAGGAATTATCTGAATATCAGAAGCAGATTGGGGATCAGCATCTTGGCTATGTGGAAAAGGAGTTGGAGAGGTGGCAAAATGCAAGAAAAGCGAGGAGAGCAAACAATGATGCGAACTTGCAAGAAACAATGGACAAAGAACTGGATACCCACAGGCTTGAGCATGGTCCCAAGACAAGAAAGATACCTGGTGGAAGCAACAATGAAGACGAGGATGATGTGGAGGATATCAATGTCGGGGAGGATGACTTGATGGATGATGTTCTGGTGGTTGATGATAACAGCAGGAGGGTTGATGAGGTAGCCCAGCCAGAACCCAATGATACCAGCCCCCCCTCCTAATCAGTAATGATTTAAGGCATCATGTTGCGTTCCTTATATCAGGTTATTCTGTTGCTTAGTCTTTTTTGCACTGTATTTACTTGCTTTTGACTGGTTGTCACATTGTTTATTTCTCTCGTTAATGTTAGATCGTCATGGTTTTTTTGTATTAGGATAGACTGGTTCTCTTGTTTCCCTTTTGACATTGTACTACCCGTGTCTCTAGAAATGGTCATTTTATTTGGTGTATTTTCTACAATCATCAATGCGAAGCTGTAGATGAATAATTGCATGCAGTAAACCTGGATTTGAATTGACTCGTTTTTTTTTCCTTCCGCAGAGCAAAGGGCTTCGCTTGAAGCTTTAAAGTTATCTTTCCTTTTTTCCCTCCTTCCACTTTCTCCTCACCCGAAACCTTCGTTAGAATTATCCATGATCATCTGATATCAAAGTTGTCTGAACTGATATGGGTCTGGTATAGTATTTGGATTACTAGATTGTCAGGTCAAAGCAATACCATTTTGTTCTTTAAAAAATTTGTTTTTATCCACTCAGCACGGGAAAATCAAGTTATGAGTTAACTTGTCGAGTTGGTGTTAGGATAGGATTGGTTAGACTAATATCAAAACTAGTATACTTAACTAGAGATAGATTTCAGGTTGTATATTTATGACTAGAATTTAATTACTATATCTGATATTTATTGACCAGGGCTTGGCACTAAATTGATTCCAAAAAATAAAAAACCTTAAACACAAAACTAATCATTTATAACAATATATATATATATATATATATATATATATATGTGGCATCTCTGTTATTCTGTCAACAGATTGAGTTGAAAATGGGCAATTTGACCACGTGGATCCATGTGAACCGCCTTCTTTCGGCGTTA
>Ga0325404_1003802_pt1 | contig 16119 bp, 5 predicted proteins | sample PopdelMetagenome_18_FD_205664 | JGI IMG/M metagenome (GOLD analysis project Ga0325404, IMG submission 205664) | Populus deltoides microbial communities from Bellville, Georgia, United States - Xylem-Control-R1 | ecosystem: Host-associated > Plants > Phyllosphere > Stem > Wood/Secondary xylem... | reverse complement strand
ATGAATTATTACATTAATATTCACTAAAAGCGCCTGGAGTTGGGATTATTTCGGGCGATATAATACAATAAGATTTAAGGTGATGTGATTTGTCACGCGTGACGCAGAAAAGGCAGCAAAATTTATCCTCGGGTTTTGATCTTGAACCCTGCAAATTAAACACCATGGCCCTTAATGGACCTGATAGGATATTATAGGACATGGATACAGTACTTCATGATAGCACAATAAAATGAAGATGACAGGCAAGCACATTCAATTGAGTCACTATTATCATCAATACTTATAGAGCCTCCATCTGAGAAGAACCAGCGATATTCTTGAGCACTTGTTCAACGTGATGTGCCGTATCTGCTGGATGAGCGTCCGCTCTGGGCCTCTCTGGCAAAACCCACCGGCCGTCAGCATTTCTCACCATCCCTTTGTTCTCATCTTGCCGCCAATACGGTGGCACCCCGTACTCCCTCCTCAAGAAGTCGCAACTTTTGTTAACAAGGGCGATATCCCTTTTTGTCGCCAAGCAAAATCGCTGGCCTTTGCCATGGTAGCCATCCACCAAATGTAAATGAGCTTCAAGATTATGTGCGCAACCGAAATCTTTAGTAGGCTTTAGAAATGGGCTATGGGTGTGATCCAATGCAAGTTCCACCCCAACATGCGCGTAGCTCCAAGGAAATGACATATTGTCTTCTATGTATTTTTGGAATTGTAATTTCTCATTAGCAATGATCCCTGGCACGGTTGGTACCTTATCATGCACATTGATTACCCTCAGCACCTTAACCCCGAGCTCATCGCACCGTTCCTTGAATTTAAGATTTCCCACACGAGGACCCGAGAAAGAGTAGACCGTGATAGGAATTCTAGTCCTATACTCTCCATCATCCATGTAATTAAGTCTCATCTCTGCAATATCATAAGCACTTAAAGTAGCCAAAGCTGCCCCGAGGCTGTGCCCCGTGATGGTAATACTAATTTCTTCACCTCTATAGTAATCAAGAAGCCGCTTAATCTCAGCCAAAACTTGTTCGCGAGCTGAGAATGTGCAGTACTTGCAAGAATTCTCTTTCTTGGTATACAAATCATAAAAACCCAACTCAATCTTGATGGATGGATCATTTGTGAAATTGGCCACGCAAAGGATATCTTTGAGATCATAAATCCATTCTAGGTATGTGACTGTGCCTCTCCATGCAACGACTATGTCGCGCCTCCCTAGCCGTTTGATCTCTTCTTCATTTGTCGTGACAGCAACGTACCCCATCCAGTTCGCATGTGTGCTCCAAACTCTGCTTAGCTTAGATTTTTGAAAGAAATTTGGCAGGTTAATATTTGAAGTTGCATAGAGGTATCTGCTTATTTGGTAAGTAACATGGCCTTGCATATCCAACTTTTCAAAGAACTGAGCTCCTCGGTATTTGCATGAGCCACAATACTTAGAGTGAGGATCAAAATCGAAAGAATCGTAGGATGCTTGTGCAAATTCTCCATAACGAATGATTTCTTTGCGGAGATGGGAATTCATTGGGTCCAGTAGTCCTTCCCAGTCATTGCAGCCTTGAATTTCCTTCCAAATTTCGCTAAGAGGCCTCTCGTCTTCTTGATTAACTAGGGTTTCGTTTAGTTGTGGAGTTAAAGTACTTGATACAGATGAGCCTTTGATCTTGAGAGTTGTAGAATTTGGTGAAAAGGGTTTGTTCAGAAGAGAGAGGGATTTAGGTTTGTTGAGGTTGTATCTTGGCAAGAGACCTGTAGAGAGAGGTGCTGGAGTTCTTTTCTGGGTGTTGAAAGCCAAAAGCAGTGAAGCCATGAAAACCTCTTTTTTAATAGAGTTTTTAAGAAAGAGAGGAGGAAATGGAGGAATTTTTGCTTATAAGAGATTAAAAGCAGCACTATAACTATATATGGAAGAATTTGGTGGTGGTGGTTGGGGGTGGTGTGGAGGGATTTGAGCAAGCCAAAGTGCAGCACTAGTTCTGAAACGTGATTTTCTTTCTTCAGGACCACCCCCTTCATTAATGCAGCTAGTAAACGTGTGTTAAATATTGTTTTTCAATTAAAAACCGTATGAAAAAAATATTTTTATTATTTTTAATTTCTAACATCAATATATTAAAATAATAAAAAATATTAAACATATTAATTCAAAGCTTTTTTTAAAATTAAAAATTTAAAAATACAATTATACTGCAGTACAAAATACCAAACAGTGTCGAAATAAATTTAAAGGTTTAATGGTTGGTGAGAGAAATTTGTTTTATTTATTAATTTTTTCGTTTAAATTCCAGACCAGTATTAAAGAAATTTTATCACGTTGATGTAGAGTATGTTATTAAAATCACAGGGTAAAAAATTAGTTTTGATTAATTATTAATGTATAAATTGATTAAACAATTTAATATATAAAAAAAACTAATTAATGAGAAATAGAAATGAAATAGCAAAAACGATGGGTTGAAAATGTAGTTGATTGGGCTGGTGAGATCGAGGCTTTAAATTAGTTTGATAAAGTGAGAGAATATTTACTGTTCGTAATCATTCGTACAATTTATGTTTGCGCGTGTAAGTAAGATTCGTCATTTTATTTTATTTTGATTTTTTTTTTCCATTGATTATTGATTAGATATCCACTGGTTAGTTGCCCCAGCCCTGTCGTGAGAACTTTTTTACGCTGTATTTGTTTTCCTCGGGTCGGGTGAAACTGTATTTTTTTAAAAAATATTTATTTTATTTAAAATTATTTTTTTATATCATTTTTTATATATTAATATTAAAAATATTTTTTTCAAAATAAAAAAATATTAATTTAATATATTTCTGAATAAAAAATTTTTAAAGAAACATTATTATATTTTTAAATATTCCCTCGGAGTTTTTTTATATAAAAAAATAAAAAATATGTATTTTTAATTTTTAAAAGGATTATATCTATATAAAAAAAATTTAACCTCTTCTCACAACACCTCAATCTTAAATATACACTTAAAACTGGTTTTTGATAATGTTGGATTTCAAACTAAACTCATAGAGGTTAATTTAATTTGAACCCAATGTTGATAGACACGTCAAAAACTTGGTCATTTTTAGGGGTGAGAAAAAAACCGAAAAACTAATTAAACTGAGAAAATCAGAAAAAAAACTGAATAAAAAAACCAATTAAACTGATTAAAATTTTAAAAAAAAACAGGCCAATTCGGTATGGTTTCGGTTTTATAAGCAAAAAACCGAAAAAACCAAATCGAACCGAACCCGAAAAAAACCGAGCCAAACCAAAAAACGAGCCAAACCGGTTTTTTCTCTAAAAAAACCGAACCAAACCGAAACATGTCGGTTTGATCCGGTTTCGGTTTTTTTTCAAAATTTTTTTTTGATTTGGTTACTTTTTTTGATAAAAATAGAACCAAACTGAAAATGATCACCCCTAATCATCCCAATCGGAATCTTATTTGACTTTTTTCAAAAAGAATTCCTAATCAATGTTGATTTAATATTTTTTTTTAAAAAAATACTAAAATAATAATATTTTCAATTGACACGAATTACCCTCTCAAAAAACTTAGATCATGAGTTTGAACGGGTTTAACCATAGTTTTGAAACCCGACCCTGCTCGGCGGGTTGACCCGGGGCTGGAACCGGGCCGGGTTGAAGAAAAAACAGGGGAAGAAAAAACCCGATGTGACCCAACGACTCGATTGATCCGGTTGCAAACCTGTTGACTTTTGTTTTTTTTTTATTAAAACAACGTCGTTTTAATTTTTTTTAAAAAAAACTGATCCGGTGACCCGGTCAAAACTCAGAACCCAAGCTTTGGACTAGGTTGACTACTAGGTCAGGTCTTAAAACTATAGGTTTAACAACTTTGATTTTTTAATCTATTTTTTATTTAATTATAAGATCATAAAAATAAAAATAGACACTTGAATGAGAGACGATGAATAAAATTATGAAAAAGAAAACTATTTTCTATAATTTTATTTTCTGATTCTTGTGATTTTTTATAATTTTATTTTCTGATTCTTGTGATTTTTTTTCTTGACAACAAAAATATATTTTTATTAGCATCATGGTACTTTGAATAAAAAGAAAAGGCAATAAAAAAATATTAAAATATAATTTGAACCAAAAAGGAAAAAAGCATACATATTTTTTTAAAAAATCTAGTGTTTTTATTCATGCATTTTCTTTATTATTTTGACTACAATATTTTTTTTATTATGAAAAGTATTGTTTTTTTAAGGAAAAAACTTAGTGTGATTGTGAGAGAAAGCTTAAATAAAAAACATTATGAATCGATAATTTTTACAAACTTATATACAAAAAATAAGAATATTAAATTAGAGATAAATATAGAACAATTTTAAAATGAAAAATTAAATAAATAGATATTTTATTTTTATTCAATGTTAATGATAGATTATTTAAAAAATTCTAATTATCCATAAACTAATTGATAATATAATCATAAAAAATCATGATATTCTTTAAAACAATGGCACAATATTTTGTTAGTAACGTGTTTTTTTTAATAAAAATGACGTGGCAACTAAAATAAAGGTTTTTCAAAATTATCATTTATTTTAAATGAGAAAAAAATAAATCTCTACAATTTAAACTCCATTACTTTATTAAGGCATTGATTTATTGATTCAATAAAAAAAATTTTTAATTAAATGCACTGTTTTTTTTTTAAAAAAAACTATCATGATTTCAAAAGCAAGTTTTAATAACAATATTTAAATAATGCATCAATATTCTACACATAATTGAAGAAAAAAATTAATATAATAAAAACATATTTAAATCACGCAACCCGGTTCATATATTCAATAAATAAAAATATATAGCAAAAACAATTACTACAATTCAACAAAAAATTTAAACTTCACACGTTAAGACTTACCTAGTTGCACTTTGATTTTTCCATACTTGCCATGTCATCTTAGAGTTTGCCTCGTTGCACTAGAATTTTCCCTTATAATCATTTTTATAAAATAATTAGTTTCTAAAATTTTAAAAAATATTAATAAAACAAGTATTGATTATAGTACTAACCTTAATCCCCCATCAATCCTCCACCACAAGCATTCATTCAAAATGCTTTTTAAGTTGGCTCTATTGAAACAAAAAAACTTCCATAGACGATTTTATCATTAATATTATCATTCGTGTAATTTTATTTTTGTGAACATGAAAATAAATTAATTGACAGTTGACTATATAAACATATAATCATTAATTTAATGATATGTTTGAATTAAACATAATTTCTACATGCTTAAATTTGACTTCCATTCCACTATTAACTTGCCAAAATATGGGGTCTATGGTAGATGGAATGCTAGATTTACAACCTGTTATTGAGTTGTTTGTGTCATTAAAATGTGCATCAAATGTCTTTTTATGATCAACACCTAAAATTATTGTAGGCTCGGGAATACTGCTGCTTAAAGATGCACAACCACTTCGTTTTGACCCTACATGTTTTCTCGGTTTCTAAACAATATAACTAAATAATTAAGAATATTCAATTAAATTATCAATCTATAGTTTATAATTTTTTATTTTTTGCATCTATCCATCTAAAAAAGTTTTTGGCAGCACCTCTATTATACAAAACCCTAATGGAAAAAAATACAAAAAACTAAATACATCACAAATAAATCATCACCCACGAGCCAAACACACACTTACTATGTATACTTTTTTAGGACAAGGTTTAAAGGTTATGAGCTACAAAAAAAAAACATGATATTATTGCATTTGATTTAATAAAGTAAACCAAAACAATGCTCTTATATGATTTAAAAAGATCTAATTTTTATACTACAAGATAAGAAAATTAACCAACTTACAATAAGTTTTTAGTTAAAAAATACCTTAGACAATAACTAAAAACCCAACCACAAAGAGGAAATAACGAAAGGAAGAGAACTTCATTTACAAAAACTAAAGAGGAAAAAGAAATCTCCGCTTGAAGAAGAGATAATGTTGATGACTATTACTTCTGTAGAGAGAGAGGGAGAGAGGATTTAGAGGGAGGAGAAGAAATAAGGGGAGAGCTAAGGATTGCCTCGAGATACCAGGGTTTAAAATCACTTACATAAAAATTTGTTTGTTCTTTTATCGATAATAATCCAAGTCAGCACATCACTGACAGAGTCACCAATAAAAATTTTAATACTATCAGTGACCTGTCGTTGAATCCATCGGTCATTTAAAATTTTTAGAAATCTTTTGAAGACTACCAAATTCATTGTCAAGTTTTCATATATTGGTATATTTGTCAATGAATCCAATCACGTCAATTCTTCAGTAAACTCTTTATATTTCTTCGATGATTTTATATTCCAATGGTAAAACCATTAAAGAATAAAAATTCCATAATTCTTCTATGTAATTCTCCCATGATATTGTTGTCTATCAGTGATTGTATCAATATTTAATATCATCAATAAAAAATAGTCTGTCAGAGAATCCATCTATTGGTTTACACTCCTAAATTTTTTCATAAACTTGTTGTAATTCTTTAATGATTTTATATTCTGTCGGTGATTCTGTTGATAAATTTATAATAATTTATTTTCTTATATATTGAATATTATTCCTACCAAACCTAATTCTACAATAACAAAAAGTGCATTCAGAACACATTAAAACCACAATCACAATAATAAACATTTGATAAATGTACAAAGTCGAAATACACTATACAATAAGAATAAATATATAAATTTTATAATGATATTTTATATCTAAAATCATTTCAGATCCATTATTTAATTTGAATCATTATTATCTTTGTCTTTATATCGATCATCTTCTTTATTGAACTGAAGTTGTTTGATCTCCTCATCTTCATTATCTTATGTATTTCCTCTAATACTCAATAGCAATATGGACATAAATATTCTTTACGGTATAAAAATTTGAATCTTCTTTTAACTTAATAAATAAAACAACTTGACATGAATCAACTATCTCATCTAGTTATTTTTCCTCAGTTATTTCATCATTATTATTATGAACAACTTAGAAATAATTTCTAGATATGATTTTTATAATGGATAACCAATTAACTTTATTACAATCATTTTTAAATGAGTATATGTAAAATATTCTCGTTGGCATTGTTTGGTTAATACAAAAAAATTATTGATGTTGCTAAATTTATTTTTTTTTTTAATTGATTTCAATCAAACTACTATGATGATCTACCCTAATTCCTTTATTGATATCATAATAATAACATTTGAATAAAAATATTATATTTTGTTTTTTATAATTTCAACATATAAAAAAATTAATTTTAAATACTTTCCAACCATAAAAATAACCACAAAAATAAGTAATCAATAAAATTTGACGAACGCAGAGGTGATCGGCTCCAGTAAAACTAGTAGGGCCCAATCAATGAAAGAGGACAGACAGACAGAGGACATGGGCTACAATACACAACACGCACATGTGTTTGTTTTTGCGTTAAGAAATAGGTTTTTTTTTTTTAATTAAAATATTTTTTAATATATTAATATTTAAAATAATTTTGTTTAAAAAAATATTTTTTAAAAAAAATACATTAAAAAATAAGTCCTATTATAATTCCAAAAACTACTTGATAAAAAAAGTAAAAAAACTAATCTAAAAACGAGAGATTGAAAATGAGCAGTGGAGCCGGAAAGATCGTGTGCGTGACCGGAGCCTCGGGTTACATAGCATCATGGCTTGTGAAGCTCCTCCTCTCGCGTGGTTACACTGTCAAGGCCTCTGTTCGTGACCCAAGTCAGAGTCACTCACTCTCACATGCGCTGTTTCTTTGTTGTTTTCTGCTATTTTTTCTTATATATATAAATAGCATATGAATTATGATGTTTTTTAATTGTAAAATTAAGATGAAAGCGATGATGGGTTTTGAGAGACCAGATTAGATTATTTTTTTCTTTTCTGTTTTAGGTGATCGAAATGTTTACAAAGAAAATGGGTCATATTATATATATAAGAGGGTGGATTTTGTTGAAAGTAGAAATTGTTGTTGATTGAGAATTACAGGTAGTGATTTGAAAGTTCTTATCGTTCTTAGTAAAGATCAAAATCATGAAGCGATGATGATCATGTATTCTGACATTACCTGAAAACATGAATTGTTTAGCAATGAGAAAAAAATTGCTTCTTATCGATTTCATGCAATGAGAAATTCAAAGGTGATTAAATTGTCGTTGCAAATGTCAGATTGGTTTGGCATTGAAGCCCATAATCTCCCCTCCCTGTTTAGTAATTGTCTAGCAATGTTTTCGGCATGTATCTTTTGTGGATGTTATTTATTTATTTATTTTCATTTTATTTTTATCAAATTTGAACCATCATTCGACATAAATTGAATAACTTGTCATGTGATTCCTGAAGTCTCTCATGTTTATTATTCCATCTTGTTTTGTTTTCCCTTAAATTCGAACATGCAAATCCATATGCAAAATGCTTATCACTAAAACACAAAGCTTCCTCGTCATACGTTAAATCACAACCAACACTGAAAGTAATCTATTACAGCGTACCTTAGAGAAATTTAAAGCTATTCACTTCTAGTCTGGGCATATACTCCGTTGATCATGACAGAGTGGCCCAGCTTATGTTTTTTTTTTTCTGTGAAGATGACTTGGGTGAAATAGTGTACTTGTTGTTCATCACAATTTATCTTTACCAAAAATAGCTTGCTATTTCAGATATTTACTAACTGCTTTCAATTTATATTCTGTAGATGATCCCAAAAAGACAGAACACTTACGTGCACTTAATGGAGCTCAGGAGAGACTTCAGCTGTTCAAAGCAAATTTACTGGAAGAAGGTTCCTTTGATTCTATTGTAGAAGGGTGTGAAGGTGTTTTCCACACTGCATCTCCATTTTATCATGATGTGAAGGACCCACAGGTTAATACTGCATACTTAATAACCACCGTTTTTCTTATCTGCTTAAGACTTTATTATTCACGAGACACAGGAAAATCTTAAACGGTTCCACAATATAGTATGTAGCATCTATCCCCTTTTCTTTTCTTTTTAGGTGATCATTCAAGTTTGCTGCGATGTTTTTTTTTTTGAGCCTCTAATTTACTGTCACAAGCATTCAATAGTGATATGAAATAGGTTACTTGGTAGCTTCTATATTAAATGAACTTTTCTTCACTGAAACAGAACCCTAATTTGATATGCCAGATTGCACATCCATTGGCCATATGGAAAGTAATTTAACAATGCATCTGGTTTTCCTTCTAGAAAGCATCCATTATCCCTGGATTCTACCTAAATGCCGACACTTTGAAATATTTATTATGAACACTGAAATGGCTTTTAAAAAAATAAAAATATGGCTCAATATCCCATAGTGTACTTGAATTCAACGATAACAGCAATACATGGTGGTTTCATATCGATTCACTTTCATGATGAGATTGACATTATGAATAAAATTATTTCTTGCTAATAAGATGCTGTCACAAGTGCTTATGACAACGAGTAGGATGTTGTTTAATCTAGCACCGAGCAGTACACTTTTTCTTAGGAAGGTATCCAGTAACGAGCATTAAAATTTTCGAAATATATCTTAATAATTTGTGGCTCTAATCGAGAATAGGTTTCTTTTATTCAGAATGAGAAGATGGGGTAAGTAATCTAGATTTTTCACTTTTCGAAGTATATCTTACACAATTGCTTCTAGGTCATTTGTATTGGCATGTGACTTGAAGCTTACTTGGAAAGAGGAAAAAAAGTCTGGCTTATATAAATGCTTATTTGCCTTCTCAAATTCTCAAGGGTTATTTGGCTTATATAAATGCCTGTTTTCCTTCTCCAATTCTTGAACTATGCTATTAGAGTGCAATATGGGAACTTGTTCCTTTTAGCTGAAGTTAATTTAGTGTGTGTTTGGTATTGTGGTAGTTTTTGCAGTTGTAATTTTTAAAAAAAGTGGGTTAAAGAAAAATGCTTTTTACTTGTGATTTTAAAAAAGCAGGTTTAAAAAAATATATGTTTAGTTAAAATTGCTAAGAGATGAATTATTGCATGTAAGATAAATGAAAAACAAATTATTTTAGCTTCTACAAAATCAAGGTTTGAAATGCAATTATGTGTTAGGGCCATTGCAAAAAGCAAAGGCTATTTGGCTAACTAAACGTTTTTTTTTTCTATGGTTGAGTGAAAAGTAGAAGCTATCACAATACCAAACAGTCTTAAACACTTTGGATGTTCTTTGGTAATGTGATGCAGGTACTTTTCAATTAAAAATGCATGAAATTGATGTTCTTTTATATGTTTTTCATTGGTTTTGATATCTTCACATCAAAACCATTTAAAAACACTTTGGAAAGCATGATTTTGATGCTTTCACAGTCCAAACGCATTTTAAAAAGCACTTTCAAACGCACCGAAGCCACATTACCAAAGGGGGCCTTCCTGTTGGCAACAATAACTTCTGTCTTTTGTTCTTAGGTTCAAGACTTTTAGAAATTTTTTTGGATATTGAGGCTTGAAGTTGTTTGCCTTTTTTATTTTTTTTCTTTAAATGGTTATGATCAATTTCCTTCTCAATTCAGGTAGAATTGCTGGATCCTGCAGTGAAAGGAACACTCAATGTTCTTGGCTCATGTGCAAAACACCCGTCAATCAGACGAGTTGTTTTAACATCTTCTGTTGCTGCAGTTGCTTACAATGGGAAACCTCGAACCCCAGATGTAGTAGTGGATGAAACTTGGTTTTCTGATCCAATCTTGTGCAGAGAATCTAAGGTGTGTACACGCCAATATTTTCTGAATCTTGAGAAAAATTCTCGCTTATGAAATTATATTTTTCAAATGTGTCAAGTTGTTTTATTCTTCACAGATTTGGAAATGGAAATCAAATCACACAGTTCATTTTGTGACTTTTAATAATTCCATTCTAAGATTTCTGTGTTCTCTGGAATATGGTTTTGCTGATTGAACCAGATGGTGGTGGTACAATTGCTTTGTGAAATTTGTCATTTTATGTTAGGTGTAACTTCTGCTCATGATGTGTCTTTCTTTGTTTTGAAGTTTATTTGAATATTTCTCTAAGAAAGTTGGAGGTTAGCAGAATAGTAAAGTATAATTTGTAGAAATACAGAGAAAATAGCTATGGAAAGATGCAAGGACATAATTTTCTTTCTGCTAGTAATTTGGAGCTTTTGTACTATATGATACTGCTTCTACACTTCTAGTTAAGCGGCTGAATGAAATTTCATTTTCTCCTACTGTTAGAGAATAATATAAATCATATTTTGAAATCTCACCTAACAACTTATGTTATTGGGTTGAGATGGTTATGACATGGTATCAGAGCCTTGTTGACTAAGTGGTTACGAGTTCAAATCTTATTGTCCTCATCTAATTAATAGCACAAGGTAGTGTGAGTATGTGCAAATTTCAAGTCCAGAGATCTTTTACTTGAGGGGGTGTGTTAAAGAATAATATAAATCATATCTTGGAACCTCACTTAATAACTTAAGATTGGGTTGAGTTGGTTTTTTAACACCTATCAAATCATTAATGTAAATATTAAATGAACAAAGAGACCCTATAGCCATCCTTGTGATGTAGTTCTAGAGAATTTTACTTTAGGAAGTTATTTTCTCATGACCAATTTGATATTAAATCTCTTTAAGTTATATTCAATGAGTGGTTTCTCTCATCCTAGGCCATTCCATTAACACAGTTTTCTGACTGCTGCCTTTTGATGCATAAGTAACGATAATGAAATGTTTCTACCGTGTTCATTTGGCAATGGTCTGTACTAAGATACGCAGTATGTTTTCTCTAATACCTTCGCTCCTGTCTGCTTTTAGGTTTGGTATGTGCTCTCAAAGACTTTGGCCGAGGATGCTGCATGGAAATTTGCAAAAGAAAAGGATATGGACATGGTTGCAATAAATCCAGCAATGGTAATTGGTCCTCTCTTGCAGCCAACACTAAATACAAGTGCTGCGGCAATTTTAAGCCTAATTAAAGGTACTTCTTTACACTAACAAGACTAATCTTTTCATCCTGTATGCAAGCAGTAGCATATATTTCACCTCAACAAGTCACTCTTCGTGAAGAACGAATCAAAAGCAGATAAAATTCTGTAGAGAACTGGCATAAGTGATGTGAATTGCAATTCAAAAGCATTAGTTTTCTGTTTATTTTTTATAATTGTTGCATCTTCATGCTACCAGAGTTCAATGCTGGCTGGCTATCTGTTAAACTCGTTTTACCAAGTTAAAATACTGTTTTGAAGAGGAGAAACCCGAATATTAGTAGTTGTTACTCTATTAAGGTAGACCACTTTCTTTTCCATAAAGCTTGTAGCTTTTTTCTTGGCTCTCTGTTGATTGCAGGAGCACAAACTTTCCCCAATGCATCTTTTGGATGGATAAATGTTAAAGATGTTGCCAATGCACACATTCAAGCATTTGAGCTGTCATCAGCTAGTGGGAGATATTGTTTGGTTGAGAGAGTGGCACACTACTCAAAAGTAGTGAAGATTCTGCACGAGCTTTACCCCGATCTCCAACTCCCAGAAAAGTAAGTCCTTCCCCCCTATAATTTACCTTTTCTATTAGTTGTTTTGTGCTGATGATTTAGGCTCTTAGTCACCTTACTCGTGTTCTTTCCTCTCCTGATTTTACCTTACCGTGTTGACAACATATACCTTCTTGTCACCTTATTTTGTGTGGTTTTCATGGCATGATACACGTATTTGGTAAGCAAAAAGATTTTAGCAAGGTGGCAGCGTGCCTATCCTTTCCTGTGATGCTTATTACCGAACACATTGGTGTGTCAGTTGAAAGCACATAAAAGGTTTGTTCAATAGCCTGCATTCTATTGCAAAATATGCATAAAAAACCAGATTACAACACCATGCCAGGATGATAGGGGTTCGCATATCACGTGTTGTGGGATATGAAGGTGGGTGAAGCAAACAAAAATGAAAGAATTGACGACAATCAAAGAAAGGATTCTAATCATGTATCACTTTTGGAAGGTGTTTCATCTTGGAGTATAAATAAACACGATGAAAGTAAAATGGTATAGTCATCAGTTTCTTTTGATAATTTCATCATGTTGTAGCTGCTTCTAGTTAATTTGTTTTGTCATTATGGAGTACCAACGATCATTTGTTTTCATTCTAGGCTGCTTTTTTTCAGGAACTTGAGTGTTTGAAGATGCTTTATTGAACAGCGTAGATTGTTTCGTCTATGAGAATTTCCTGTTATCATCTGCAATTTTTTTTAATCAAAAAATCTATTCATTCTTTTTTATTGTGAAATCCCCTGGCAGGTGTGCCGATGATAAGCCATATGTACCAATCTATCAAGTTTCCAAGGAAAAAGCAAAAAGCTTGGGTGTTGAATTCATTCCTTTGGAAGCAAGCATTAAGGAAACAGTTGAAAGCTTGAAGGAGAAAGGATTTGTCAGTTTTTAAGTGTCTTTTGCATGCAAGAATTTTCTTATATGAATTAAATAAATAACTGGCGGAGGATATAGTGCTCCCCGCCAAGAATTTAGAGCTTGATGATGATTACTTGCTATCCATATGAACTAAATATAAAAAGAGAAAGTGGTGACCATACCTCTTTCGGTTCAGCTTAATATGTATTAGCAATAAATGGAGAAGAGAATGTTCCGACCATTCACAACAAGTTTTTTTTTTTTTTTTTTTTTTTCTATCTGATGCTTATGCAAATGTCAACACGTCCAAGACCTTTTCATTTTTCATTCCTCCCATTGTCTTTCTCAACCCTCAAGCTCAACAACATCAAACCCTCAATTGGATTTTTGTCCAAACGATATCAGCATGTTATTAACACAAACTTGAGGAGAGAAATCCACTATTACCCTTCTCACAAAGCTGTTTTCTTTCTTTTTTTAAGGTTTTTTTTTAATTTTTTTTTTTAATATTGAGTATGTCTATTCTCATTTTATGATCCAGATCATGAATTTTAAGAGTTAATTTAAGTTTTTTTATGTTATGTTTTAATTGATTTTTTATTCTCAATTTTATTATTTAATATTTGATTGATTTGAAATTAATCTTTATATTTTTTTTCCTTTTGCTTTCTATAAAGTTATAAATTTTATTATTTGGATCATGACTTTGACAAATTAATCTAGTTTGTATATTTTTTAATTGATTTTTTATTCTTAATTTTATTATTTAATATTTGATTGATTTGGAATTAATCTTCATAATTTTTTTTCCTTTTGTTTTCTATAAAGTTATCAATTTTGTTATTTGGATCATGAGTTTGATAAGTTAATTTAGGTTGAATAATTTTTTTTTTTTAATTCATCTCTCAATAATGAGTTTGCCTATCCGGTTTCATGACCCGAATCGCGGGTTAACTCGGTTTTTTTTTTTGTTTTTTTGGTTGATTTTTTTTTCAATATCATTCTTTAATATTTGATTGGTTTAAAGTTAGGCTTTTTAATTTTTTTGTTTGTTTTTTATGAGGTTATCACCGTCTCATTACTTGGATCATGAGTTTGACGGGTTAACTTAGGTCGTTTTTTAATCTTTTTTAATTAATTTTTTTTCTATTTCATCTTTTAATATTGGATCGATTGAGAATTATGTTATATAATTTAATTCTATTTATTTTCTATAAGGTTATCTCAGTCACTTGACCTGAGTTGCGGCTTTGATAGGTTAACCTGAGTTGACTCGAGTTATTTATTTATTTATTTGTGTTTAATTGATTTTTTTTTTCAATTTTATCCTTTAATATTGGTTTGATAAGGAATTAGATTTTATAATTTGTTTTAATTTGTTTTCTTTGAGGTTATCTCGGTCGCAGATTAACCTGAGTTAATCTGGGTCAATTCAATATGTTTTTGTCTCAATATTTTTTTTAAATGTCATCTTAATTTTATTTTAGTGAAATTGTATTTTTTTAATAGTATATGAGTTATCTTTAAACTTTTTTATATTAATCACTTCATATCATCTTAACTTCTATACAATTTAAATTTTTTAATTAAAAAATACATCTGTAAAATCTAATTTTTTTTTCTCCAGAAAATTGATTTGGCATGCAACTAGCGCGAGAAATAATATAGTATATACATGGAGGTGTGAAAGACGCAATTTTTTTTTTCTAGCCATGTGGGCCATTTATATCTCCACTTTTGGAAAAAACAAAAACCCTAGTTAATTTGAAAATATTTTAATTTTAATTAGAGGCTATACTTTTTTTTTCTTTAGTAGTTGATTTTAACTTGAATTACATCATACAAAATTCCATACACACACGGTATTTCTCCTAGAACAGAATTTTAAATAGACAAGGAATATAGTAAACAAATTCAGTTAGGATATATATATAAAAGATAAAATCCATATAAAGATAGGATTTATCAAGTTGCTAAGATTGCGGAGTATTAATTTTCAAATATATCTCTAATATATATATATATATATGTATATATATACATATATATATATATATGTATATATGTATGTGTATGTATATGTATAGTTTTGTTTCCCTTTGCAACTACAAAACATAACAAAATCGATTTTAAGAGTTAATATTAACGTCTTAGAGAATAATGTCGTCTTTAGAAGAAAATTCTTCAGAGAGTCCTACTATGGAGTTTACCGAGGAATCAATGCAGAACGTAGAGCATTCTCTTACCACTCCAATAACATCAAACATCACTTCAAATTCCTCTGTATCACCGCCCCAAATCCTGATCAATTCAACCTCATTGCCTCCTCCACCAGCACCAGTACCAGTACGGCAGCCACCTTCTGTCACTGCTTCACCATCACTAGTACTACAGTCACCTTCTACGTTTACATTAGCAGCAGCAGCAGCACCACCACCACCCAGATTCGCTAATGACCGCGATGACGATCATTATTTCAATAGTTTCCCACCTGGATATAGGTTTTGCCCGCATGATCATGAGCTGGTGTTACATTACTTGACCAATAAGGTTAAAGGTTTGCCATTGCCTCGGAACAAAATTGTAGATGTTATTCTCTACCAATACGATCCCGAGTATCTTGCAGGTTTTTGATACAAACCCTTTTCTTGTCTTTTGGTTAAGATTTTTGATACAAACCCTTTT
>Ga0325404_1003801_pt1 | contig 16119 bp, 11 predicted proteins | sample PopdelMetagenome_18_FD_205664 | JGI IMG/M metagenome (GOLD analysis project Ga0325404, IMG submission 205664) | Populus deltoides microbial communities from Bellville, Georgia, United States - Xylem-Control-R1 | ecosystem: Host-associated > Plants > Phyllosphere > Stem > Wood/Secondary xylem... | reverse complement strand
ATTTCTGTAATCGTTCCATGGAAGCATTGCTACGCAAATATCATGTGACTCATCGAACTTCCACAGCATATCATCCTCAAACGAATGGCCAAGCTGAAATTTCAAATCGAGAAATCAAGTCCATTTTAGAGAAAACAGTGCAACCTAACCGGCGAGATTGGAGTCTACGTCTTGGAGATGCACTTTGGGCTTATCGAACTGCTTATAAATCACCTATAGGAATGTCACCTTATAGAATGATTTATGGGAAAGCATGTCATCTACCGGTGGAGCTTGAACACAAAGCTTTTTGGGCCATTAAACAATGTAACATGGATTATGATGCTGCTGGGATTGCAAGAAAACTGCAACTGCAAGAGTTGGAAGAAATTCGAAATAATGCTTACGAGAATGCAAGGATTTACAAAGAAAAGATTAAGAATCTTCATGATCGAATGCTTACAAGAAAGGAGTTTCATGTTGGAGACAAAGTCCTTCTTTATCATTCGCGTTTGAAACTTTTTCCTGGAAAATTGCGCTCTCGTTGGATTAGACCCTTTGTTGTTTGTAATGTTTTTCTTATGGTGCAGTTGAAATTACAAGTTTAGAAACCAACAAAGTACTCAAGGTCAATGGGCATCGTTTAAAACCTTTCTGTAGAGTTAGCTGAACCAATCTATATAGAATGAGCATGCCACATGTCAAGCCAATGACATAAAACAAAAGCGCTTACTGGGAGGCAACCCAGCACAAAAAAAAATCAGATTTGCTTTCTTTTTCCTTATCTTTTATTTTTTTCATATTTTAATTTATTTTCTGTCATTCTCTTATGTTCCTTTGCTTTTATTTCAACATTGAGGACAATGTTATGTTTTAAGTGTGAGGGTATTGGGAGAATTTTAGTTTTCTTTGTTATTTTTCAAAAAAAAAATTGTTTTTGATCTTTTTAACTCCCATTGGTTTTTGAGAATATGAGTATTATGTATGAGAATTAATTGAGATTGATGAAGATATAAATCAAATGAAGGAGTATGCATGCAAATTTTAAGGTTTAATTGGTTTAGGGATTGACTTTGAGAATATATCATGTTGACTTTGTAGTGTTATATCAATGCAAGCTTTTGAGCCTTCAACATTATATTCTTTGATTGTGCATTCTTTCAATGATATGTATCTCTAGAACTTGTTTCATATCTTGTTGAGATTACATTCGCATTACATATATACATGAAGATGATAAAGGCATTAGAAATTTTAACCACTTAAACCAAAAAAGCCAACCTAAAGCAAATTATCCTTAGTAAACCCCTTTGAGCTTGTTTATCTTTTCTTTGCTTTATCCTTAACTTTATATATGTTTTCATTTTCCCTTGGCCAAGGATTAGTAGAGCATATACTTGTGATATCTCATGAAATTATGGTTGGAAATTATGTGAAAAGAAATAAGAAGTGATACTTGATGAAAAGATGGGCAAAGTTGCCAAAGGTAAAAAAAAAAAAAGAAAGAAAAAAAGAACAAAGAAAAAGAAAAAAAAAAGTGTTCCTTTATGTTCTTAAGATTATATGTTGAAAAAGCTTGAAATCAAAAGAAGTTAAGCATTGGTGATTAAAGATGGAAAATTTATGTGCTTTGATGGAATATCTTGTTTGAAATATCATTTTTCAGAATGCTCTACTTTATTTGGTTTGAACCTTTTCTTTTACTCTCTTTTACCTCACCTTAACTTTAGCCCCATTTCAACCGGAAAATAAGACCTTTTGATTCATGCACTGCTTGTAAATATGTTAGTAATGAAGATGAGATTGAAGAGCAAGCTTATGGTAGAACATATTCATTGATTGAATTTGAGAGATTTAAACACATAAGCCCTAAACACATGAGTGTTAGAGTGTATATCAATGAGAGGACCTATCACTTTGGCATGACATAGATTTCATTTAAATCCCGACGATTAATTGAGTTTTGAAGTTTGCATGTAAATGAATTCATGAGAATTATACTATTTATCATTCTTGATTGTATTCTTGTTTATAATGCATATATTCTTGGACATTGATGGGAGATTAAGAGATTGATCATAGTTATTTTCAATTTAATTTTATTTATCCTTTCTCGAGGACGAGCAAGAGCTAAGTGTAGGGGTATTTGATGTAACTATATTATTCGATAGTTTCACCCACATCTACCTAATGTTTTGTCCATGTTTTATATATAAAATGCATTGATATTCTTTGTTTTATGTTTTGAAGGCACTTTTGGATGAAAGATGCAAAATGGAGTAAATTGGAGGTAATTGGCAGATTTGACGTTCAGTCAATGTTTTGTGCAGAGCGTGAGTTCTAGAGATCGAAATGAAGTGATTCTAGTGGCACTAAAAAGCTAACATCCATACCTTTCTGGAAATGTAATGCAAGAAAAATAAAAAGAGAAAGATCATGGAAATCACATCCTGCAAAGTCAAATCTCGCATTCTGCCAGTGTTGATCTTTGGCCATTCAAAATTTAATATCTAGAGCTACAGAAGTCCAATTAATGCAAAATAAATTTTCGTGGATTCCTGACTTAAAGACCTATCAACGCTCCAAATTTCAGCCAAAAACGATGTCATATGAGGGAGATATGATTTTTCAAAGATGACAACTGAATTCTGCCAGCAAACAGGTTTCGTGAAGAAACAAGTCCAAATTATATTCCGAAGCATCTAAACCGACATCCAAGTTTTTATATCAGCAATTTAGCTCCTCTAAGTCAGAGCTTGAAGATTTCATGCAAGGCTATTTCTCCTTTTAGGAAAAATAGTTATTGAAGTACTTAAATGTAAACTGCCAACTCAAGGACTATTTTGTAAAATAGAGACTAGGATTTCTTAGCATATAAAAAGAAAGAGAGAAGGAGGCAGCAACCAGCAGAATAGAGGGAGAGCAGAAGGAGGCAGCAGCCAGCAGAGAATAAACACAAATTCTCTCCTCTACAAACCCAAAAATCATGCTCTCTTCAATCTTTAGAAGTAGTTGTTCAATAGTTATGCAAGGCTAAGCTCTTTTCTTGGTTGCAAGGACACAAAAACCTTCGGATTTCAAGAACCGTGAGATTTATTCTTCCTTCTATTTTCAGTTTATGTTATGAATGAGTATGATTGTTTTCCTATGCATATTTCCTATGATTGTTGTTGATGATTGCTAGAGCGGACTCTAAGTTATTGTTGTGAACAATCTATTGCTAAGTTTAATATCAAAACTGGAGTTGTGATATATGAACTTATGAAGCAACTAAGCTTGATAATTGTGGCGGAACTACATTATTGAACTTAGGGAGAACATTTGAACAAATTGACACAAGTTGCGGACAACTTGTATGTTAATCTTGATGAAATTATCTAGTTCTTAAAGCTACCATTAAATTGAATCATTAGTGCAGACACTTTGATTGTTTGTTGGTTAGGATTAGTTATACGGCGGATCCGTTAATTAATCACGTTAAGAAAAGATAAAATTTCAGAACATAAACTGCATTTTTTGTTTCAAGGATCGATTCTAATTTCCGTAGGTGGATATGTGCTTGTGACCAAGATTTGTTTTCTTGATAAGTTTCGGTTTTAATTGATTTTGTTTGCTAGTTTAATTGCTGCCATAGTTTAGATAATCACAAACCAACCCCCCCTAATTACATGACGTACAATATAAAAATCTGACTTGAAACTTCCTCGTGGGATCGACCCCTTGCTTGCTCTATACTATCTTGTGTGCTTTAAGTTAGGGTAATTAATTTATGCGACCGCGACATCGCAACAATAACCTTACTATATTATACATATAATAATATATCAATGTATTTGTGAATTTAATTGATAGATGGTGAGACTAAGACTTTCTTCATGGTATTGTGTAAAAAATTTATTAGCTATTATACATGTATATGATTATTAAAAAATATGCAAATTGCATTTAAAAAGTTTAGATTGTTACAAGTTAGGTGACAACAACTTTTTGTCTGAACATATTATATATGTTTTGCCTAACCATTGCCTCTAATACTATATTATCATAAATAAATCATTCAAATCATACAAATTTAGTTAATCAAGATCTAATTTTATAGCATTAAACATATGTGATTAATAATAACCTTGAGTAGCTCAATCATGTTTTCATTTTTAATACAAAAAAATATTGCATGATTTAGCATACCAGAAAACATTAACAAAATAGTTTTTATAATTTGTATGTATTATGAATTTAATAACAAGTTTATTAAAGCCATAAAGACTTGATCTAAATTTCAAAAACACTAAAAAAGTTAATATGTTTATTTTAATTTAAAGGATTATGAACTTTTACATAAAATGTATTCCCGATATTAAAATAAATAAATGCAAAATATGTTTTAAATCTAAAATGGTTAGGCTTGACTCCAAATATTTCATTAAGACCCTCTACCTATAATTGATAAGAAATTTCAACAACAATTTTGTTATCACTATATTGTGCATTTTTTACCATAGCATATGTACTTTCTTACTCGTCATTACACCCTTATTGCATATCAGAAATAGCTTATGAATTAAGATCTTTATATAGATGATGTCATAATAATCATAGTTCATTTTATATATTTAACCTAAGTTTATCCAAATTATTGACTTCTATATTGTTTTTTCTCACTAAAAAATAATAAATAAATCAGAAAACATTTTGATACAGTTTTTGGTCATTGTATTATATGGAATTAGTGTAAAATATTTGCACTTATATTCTTCAACTAAATGGTTTATAATAAGTAAAGAATTTCCTATTATTTTGACTAATTATGCTTCTAAATCGATGAGTATTTCTAGACCTATAATTAAGATCTAATAATTGACTTGATTATTAGTATAAAAAATCAAATTAAAATAATAAGGTCACCTCATAACCTATTCATGAAACTATTATCTCATGCATTAGATTTTTCTTTGTTTTTTTATCAATCAAACCATAACTGCCATATAATAGGTTTATCCATGATGATATCATTGTCTTGTTTTAATTCAAGGTTTATATTGAGGCGAAGGTGATCAATGAAAAAATTAGTCATAGCTTGGCCTTTAATTATTTTTTATGATATTTAATGTCAAATAAACTTGAACAATGTTAAAGTTCACTTACTAATATTACATCAAAAAAAATAATATTAATTGGCATGTCAAATCCACTCCTAGAATTATTTGTGGTGGGCCAAGCATGCTGGCTACTTAGATTCGTGCTCATGATATTTTTTTTGTTTTTTTAATTTAAGTTTATTTTTTTAAAATAAATTAATTTAGAATATCATAAATATATTTTTATTATGTTAATTAATTAATAATATATTTTAAATATTATTTTATTAAATACCATTTAATTTTTATTTTTTTTTCAAATAAAATCATAACAGTCTTTTTATAATATTAACAAGTTTTTTTTAAAGCCCATCATTATTTTTTAAAAAATTATATATTTTTTATTAGCATATAATTTTATTATCATATAATTAAATAAAAATTATTTTTAAAAAATAATATTATTAAGCCAATCAAGTTCATGAGGTGAGTCACATTAATTTAGCAGTTAGCTTACGTTAATATAGATTGATTAAAGATGTTGTAAATAGAAAAGATATTAAAAACACCTGTATATTTTATTTTTCTTATATTCAATTTTTTTTAGCCCGGTTTGCTACAAAAGCACAAGTATTAATCAAGCTAATTTAGAAAACTAATTATACAGGAAATCAGTAATCTAAAAATTACGAAATTTACTCCAAGTCCCTACATAGAAAATAATAATAAAAAGAAAAATCTCAGCAAATGATTCCAGAGGTGAAGTGAACTATCAATATATGGTTGACGACAGGATAACAACTGATCCTTTCATTTAATTCAACTACCAACCACCGTTCTGTTCCCTCCATTTACTAAATGGCAGTACACAATCAGAGAAGAGGGTTTTCATGTCCGTGGCCTTATTTTAAAGGAGAAAAGTATAACATTTTTATGTACTTTTCTCACCACACATTGTCTTGTTGGAAAGCTGTCCTTTTAGAAGCAATAATGCCATGAAAACCACTGATCGCAACTTCCAACGGCCATAATTAAGATGATGCTGATAAAGTTGGTATATTATATTTTTTAATAAGTTAAATTAAATATAAATTATAATTTTAAATAAAATTAAATTAAATAAATTAAAAATTTAAATTTATTATTAATTCAATAATTAATTGATTTATATTTGAAGATTAAGTATAACATTTAGCAATCTATCATGATCCACTAAATATTAGGAAAGTTATAAGTGATTTGACTTAACTTTTTAGTGACTAGTTTTTTGGTGTAATTATTATCCTTTTATTATGAATGTTCTGATTTAAACATTATAGCATGAAGTATGTTTGTTTTGTTAAATCGTTTTAGTTCGTAATATTATAGCATTGATTCTTTGAATAAAATTTTGAAACTCTTTTCAAAACTCATTCCACCTTGGCCAAAGATTTCACAATCAATATTATTTGAGAACAAATGAAATATTTTCCTAATTCACCTAGTGTGATAAATTTTCTTTTGATTACTCAAATACCTTCATATAGTTTATGTTCCAACTAATATCAACCTATTTGTTACCCTATATAGGATAACTTAGTGATTTCAAGTCTAAGGATCACTTACACAACTATCACGAGAGCCTTTCAATAGATATAAGTAATCTCTCCATATAGAATTCTCTTGCAGGCTAGTTCAATCTACACGTCCTCTTGAAGGCTAGTTCAATGTACACGTCATCTTAAATGTTCATCTTAAATGCAGGTCTATCACATAAATCAAAGGATTGATTGATGAGTTTAACTATTGAAATTGAAAAGACAAAGAGAGGGTTAAGCTTAAAAAAGAGATGCTAGTTCAATCCAAACTGGAACACCATTCGGTTATTGGATCATAACTGGAGCTGTAGAACTTAGATTTAGGTCTGGTTTATATTTATGAAAAGTTAAGACATATGCCTAAAACTTTCATGAAGAGTCCAAGATTCAAAAGGAACATTTTCAAGTTCAAAATACAGCAACAATAGAGAAGTCGAAATCTGTCCTGCAGCCCAGACACTATTCAGTGTTTAGCCCATATCTCAAGTTCTAAAAGTCCAAATGCACATGTATGGAAAGCTAAGACATAGGCCTAAAACTTTCATGAAGAGTCCAAAATTTAAAAGTGTTATTTTTTAGTTCAAATGGTAGCAATAATGGAGAAGTCAGAAAATTATCATGTAGCCTAGACACTATTCAGTGTGTGGTTTCTAGTTGAGTAATAAAAAGAGTTTATACTGTACTTGTTTCAAATACCATTAGTGGATCCTCTAACCTTGACAATTGTTTTATATTTGTTTAAATCCTTACATCAATATCACATCTCAAAACTCTCTTCAACTCCTTTTCTGTTATTATCTATTTTTTTATTTGTAGTTTATACAGTTAACCTCCCTGTGGTTCGACTCCGGTTTTGCCGGGTTATTTATTACTTTAACACTCCTGCACTTGGGATAAGACATCAATCTTTTGATTGTGTCACTTATACATATCATCACATACATAATGGATCCTATAACTGAATCATAGAGAATCCTTTCCATCTCATCTCTGTCAACTTATGTCTTATGTCTTAGGACACATATCTTTAGAGAGACGTAGTCCTTATGAAATAGATAAATATCCTCTCTTGGATTCTTCCATGCTAAACTGTTTTAGCATATTGTCTATGTATGTGGATTGAAACAATCTAAGCAACCTTTTAGATCTATCTCTATAAATCTTTATTCCCAATATATAAGCTACCTATCCTATGTTCTTCATGGAGAAGATATTGGATAACCAAATCTTTACTGATTGGAGTAAAGGAATGTTGTTTCCTATCAATAATATGTCATTTACATATAATATTAAGAAAACAACTCTACTTTTACTAACTTTTTTTATAAACAGAAGGTTCATCCATATTTTTTATGAATCAAATTGTTTGATTATCTCATCAAAACATATATTCCAACTCCTTGAAGCTTGTTTAAGTTCATAAATAGATTTTTGTAGATTGCATACTTTGGTAGTAAGGTTTTTAGACTTAAAATCTTCAGGTTGTGTCATATACACATCTTTATGAAGATTCCCATTCAGGAGTTCAGTTTTCACATCCATTTGTCAAATCTCATAATCATGGCATGCAACTATAGCTAGAAAAGTTCTTATGGATTCTAACATAGTTACCAACGAGAATGTTTCATTAAAGTGACCCTACTGTCTTTTTTATAACCTTTAGCAACTAGTATAGCTTTGTACGTTTGTATATTACCATATATGTTAATCTTTCTCTTATAAACCCACTTATATCTAATAGGTTTAATCCCTTCAAGTGGATCAACCAAAGTCCATACTTGATTGGTGTACATGGAATCCATTTTAGATTTCATGGTTTCAAGCTATTTTTTGGAATCAATATTAGATATTGCTTATATATAATTAGTAGGCTTATCAAGTATGAGCAACTCGTCATCATTAGCTTCCACGAGAAGTTGATACCTCAATGGTGTATAACGTGTCCTACCAAATATATGGAGCTCTTATGTTTCTTGAGTTTTAAGCTAAACATCAAATGTTATAGTCTTAGGCTCTTGTTCCATTTAGATGTCTGTTTATGATTCTTGAACTTTATTAAGTTCTATTTTTTCTCCCACCACTCATTTCAAGAACAAGTTCTTTCTCTAGAAAGGTAGCATATTTTGAGACAAACATCTTTTGCTCAACAAGATGATAGAAATAATATCTAATAGATTCTATTGGACATCCAACAAACTTACAATTATCTGACTTAACTCCTAACTTTTCAGATATTATACACTTAACATAACCGCTATATCCCTAAAATCTTTAAGTATGATATGTTTGGTCTCTTACCATTCCATATCTTATATGGAATTCTATCAACAAATTTTGATGGAACCCTATTTAAAAGATAAGCAACGATTACAGGGCATAACCTTAAAGAAGGTGGAAAGTTTGTATAGCTTATCATGGACTATAGCATACAATTTTTACTTTCAAAAAGGCCATTAAGTTGTGTTCTAGAAAGTGTCCATTGTGAGAGAAGCCCATTATTTTTAGATAATCTTGAAATAGTTGGCTCAAGTATTCACCGTCTTGATCCAATTGAAGTATTTTGATACTCTTTTCAGTTTGTTTTTCAACTTCATTTCTGAATTCTTTGAACCTTTCAAATAATTCAGACTTGTGTTTCATTAAATATACATAACCATATCTAGGATAGTCATTAGTAAATGTAATAAAATAAGTATATCCACTTATGACACAAATCATCATTGGTCTATATACATTTGCATATATTAGACCTAACAATTCCTTAGACCTTTCACCTTTTCCAGTAAATGGTGTTCTAGTTATATTACCTAATAAACAAGCTTCACAAGTTTCATACGATTCATAATTAAAAGAATCAAAATACCCTTCTACATGTAATTTAGCAATTCTTATTTAAGTAATATGACATAGTTTACAATGCCATAAATATAAAGGATATTAATTATCTAGTCTATTTTTCTTGTAATTTTTATTGAACATGGTCATTTCAAAAACCAATATATACAAACCATTTGTATAATCATCAGATCCATAAAAAAAACACCATTATTATAAAAAAAGCAACATTTTCCCTTAATAATAAATTTAAATCCATTAAAAGCTAAGTAAGAAATGGATAAAATGTTTCTAGAAAGTATTGGAACAAAATAAAAATTATTAAGTTTTAGTATCAGACCCCTTTGAAAGTAAAATAATAAGTTCTTATAGCTAATGTATCAACTCTTGCTCCATTTCTAACTCGTAAGTCCACTTTGCTTTTATTTAATCTCCTAATTTTCTTTAACTCCTACATATTATTGCAAATGTGAAAACTACATTTGATATCCAATACCTAAGAACTATTATGTGAAGTAAAAAGATAATTTTCATTCATAAACATACTTGAAGTAGAAACCTTAATAAGTTTCTTTTCCTTCATGGTTACAAGATATTCCTTATAATTTCTCTTTTAATGGTTATCCTTGCCATAATGATGACACATACCCTTATCTTTTTTTAATGCCCCTAGTAGGCTTATTTGTTTTAGAGATAAAACCTTTATTATTTTTATTTTTCTTAGACATTTTAGAAGACTGAACTAGGAGAACAAGACTTTTTTCCTTCTTCAGGGCCTTTTCAATAGTTTTAAGCATTTTAAACAATTCCAGCAATGTACTATCCAATTTATTCATGTGATATTTCATAATGAATTGCGAAAATCTTTGGGGTAATGACTGCAAGACCAAGTCAACACTTAACTCATGGTCTATGACAAAGCCTTAATAACCTATTTTCTCAATATAGTTATTCATTTCAAAACATGGGTATTCATAAATGAACCTTCTGTCATATTGCAACATAACAATTCCTTAGAGGTCTTATACCTCTCAATCTTACTAACTACATCAAACAACTCTTTGAGATCCATAGTTATAGTATGACCATCCATATTCTCATATTTCATTTGAAGTTCTGGTCGTGATCGCTAACATCACACACGCAACCTACTCAACTTCATCAATATGATGTTGATATGTATTCCTAACTTCTTCATCAACATCCTCATCAGGAGCAAGAAGAATTGGATTTTCAAAAACATATAACCTTCTTTCTTGCTTAAGAACAATTTTCACATTACGATACCGGTTTAAGAAGTTTGGTCTAGTCAATTTTTTAGCATCGAGTATGCTGGTTAGGGATATACTACTACTCATTTTGATCTATCAACTTGTTTATATAAAGATAGCAAGTATTAGTTTCATGCATACTTATTTAAATCCAAATTCAAATAAGGTCTTTAATCTTAACTTGATCTCCCGCTATTTTCTTGTAAATTAATAGTCCTTACCATTAATTAAGGAAATCTCACTTAGATCTCCTAGTGGTCTAATATCCTATTTAATTTATATGACCTTAAGTAACTCAATAAATCAAAATAAATTAAATTAGGTATGTAACATAGCTTATCAATCACATCTTTATGTGACTCCTAGATCAATTAAGTGATAACTCTTTATCTAAACATATCATATATGTTTTGCCTAACACCTTTAATATTTTATGATCATAAGTAACTCATCCAAATCATATAAGTTAGTTAAGTAGGACCCAATTTTATATCATTAAACATATTCGATTAATGATAACCTTAAGTAGCTCAACAAGTTATCTATGAGTAGAACTTTGGTTTTATGCATGTAAAATCGGAAGGCAACAAATCATGTTCTCAACATATACCTAATATATTAATGAGCGATTTATTATCAATTTTAATTAGGTCTCATTTCATGGCATAATTGATATATCATACATAACAATTATATATATTAATAAACAACCTCAACATGTCATTCTAATTGGATGATTATAGACATATCTAAACTAATTTTCTCAAGTCATCGAAGGGAGTTAAGTGATCAAATCCTACGTAGCTAATGCAAATCTTTATAAGTCATATACGAGCACCATAGTCGTATCCTTCACCTGCATTCTTTCTTCGTCTTGGAAATAATTTTTCTATTTAAATTCTTACATTTCTAAATTACATAATATTTACATAATTAAGTAAGAAACCTCCAGTTACATTTGAATGGAATTAAATGAGAAAATAATTTTATAACCCTAGAAGAAAAATAAAGAAAAGGTAAGATATGCAGACTCTTTTGATATTACAATCATTCAACCATAAAACAAAATCACATTGGTCTTTAATGTTCATAACTATCTATCATACATAATAACACATTAATATGTATAAATAAATGTATTGCATGCTTCAATTCTAATTAATGACTTTATGTGTAATTTTTAAAATAAAATTTCTAACACTTAAAAATATTAAATCAAATCCAATTTGATAATTTTTCAAAATTAATAAATTTCATTTAATATAAATTTTTTCTTTGAAAAACCTTCAAAATTTAATAAGAAAATTAATCATATTAAAATTATTATTAATATCCTAAACTATTTTATGATCAATTAAATAAAAATATTGTAGCTTTAAAACTCTTTACTTTAGAAAAAAATATTTTTCTAAAAATTATTTAATTAAACATTTTAATTAAATCCTAATCCTATTAGGATATAACCAAAACTCAAAGATTTTGAATTAAATATTTTAATTCAATCCTAATCTAATTAGAAAAATTAATATTAGAATTAATTTAATTTAGAGTTTTAATTTTAAAATATAAAATCAATATTTGATATATGAAGGGGAAAATGTAATTTCCCCTAATAATACCACAGAAGTAATTAGGCATAAGTTGCAGAGATAGATTCGTAATTCTACTCCTTAAAACGCTTAAAAAGACTGCAGATGTAGAATCATAAAATCTACCCCTTCTTTTTCTTGTTGCAGCAACAAGGCTAATGCAACTACTAGCATGCGCTGCCCACGCTGGTGGTAGTGCAGGGCAACAACCCTCACGCTACCTAGTGTGGCGCCCATAGTAGTGCTTGATGTTGGTGTGGCTTTTTGCCGGTGATGATTGGTTGTGCACGTAACATAACCAGGCATGCCAGCGACGCTGATGCCGCCACTAATGGTTATTGTAGCCACTAGAAACCATTTTTTTAATTTCAAGTGTGGATTTCGGCCATATCTAGCATGGATAGTAACCATAAAGTTTTTTTTTTTTGAAAAACATGAGAAAAAAATATTTTTGGTAAAAATAAATTTTCAAAGAAATTGAATTCACAATTAATGTCAATAACAATTAAAACATGCAATTAGCAACCCTAATTGTCTAATGAAGGCTATGATATCATTGTTGGGTTTTTCAAAACACATACACGCAACATAAATAATAAATTTCAAATTTTTCTAAAGTTTCAAGGATCTGTTAGAAAGATCTAGAGTTATTTAAGGTTTATGTAAAGATTACCTAAAGATCAGATAAATGTTTTTTTTAAGCTTTAGATAGTTGCTTTAAGGCTAAGTTATAACAAACCACAAATGAATGTTCCGATTTAAATATTATAACATAGAGTAAGTCTGCTTTGTTAAATCGTTTTAGTTCTCAATATTATAGCCATTGATTATTTGAATAAAATTTTGTTATGTCTGCTTTGTTAAATCGTTTTAGTTCTCAATATTATAGCTATTAATTATTTGAATAAAATTTTAAAACTCTTTCAAAACTCATTCCACCTTGGCCAAAGATTTCACAATCAATACTATTTGAGAACAGATGAAATATATTTTTTAATTCACCTAGAATGATAAATTTTCTCTTGATTACTCAAATACCTTCGTATAGTTTATGTTATACTAAAAATCTACCTATTTGTTACCCTTTATTAAGACAATATATAATCAGGATCAAAACATAATATTTTTTAAATTTAAAGATTATTTATATTATCACGAGGGCCTTTCAATATATAAGTAATCCCTCCTTATGAAATTCTTTTAAGGATCAGTTCAGGATTCTTTGAAATCAATTTTTCATTCGCATATAAATTTTCTAATTAAAATAAATTTCCAAAACCAAATTAAATGCCTAAAGAAGATCAATAACGTCCACAGCATTTCATCTCCCTCTAGTCTTCAATTCAGCATTGCCCTTTAATGTTTTCCTCCCTTCTCTTTCATGAAGTCCTTGCGCGTATATATATAAGAATAACAAGAGATGGGTAATATCCTGTGAAAACCCGGTAACTGAGTCTGAACTCCTTCAACAAGTACAGCTTCATATATATTACTACCTATTCTCTTGTTCCCTCTTGCTCACCATGGTGCCAACAATCCTCAAAACATCAGTTTCTGGCATCAAGCTATCATCGGTTGTGCCAGCCGAAGTGACAGGTGACAACGAGGACCGAAAACTAACAAATATGGACTTGGCCTTTAAGCTCCATTATGTCAGGGGTGTGTCCTTTTTCAGTAACGAAACAGTCCAGGGTCTCACAATATACGACTTGAAGGAACCCATGTTTTCATTGCTCGCACTCTATCCTACTGCTTCGGGAAGAATTCGGAAATCTGAATCAGGCAGACCTTTCATCAAGTGTAATGATGGTGGTGTTCGGATTATTGAAGCGCACTGTGACAAAACCATTGAGGAATGGTTAAAGATGAACGATCACAAACCTCTTGATGATTATCTTGTCTACGATCAAGTTCTTGGTCCAGATTTAGAATTCTCTCCATTGGTCTTTATTCAGGTAACGCCTATTACCCCCTATCAACACTAACATTCATTTTGTTTTCTTTCTATTTTGGTTTACATGAAGCATATCTGCCCGCAAAATTGGATAGTTGGAGTTCTGACTATGATGCAAACCCCAAGAATCTTGTAATTTATAATCTTGGAAAATTAAAAATCAGTTTGAAAAACATATGATACAAAGATTTTTCTAATTAAATAACTAATATTATTAGAATAAACCCCGCAAATCACGAACAAGAAACAAAAAAAAAACACCACAAAGATAATATTTTTCAATAAGTTAAATTTAATTATTCAAAGAACTAAATAATAAAAAAAATACCTCACACACAACAATACACAACAAAATCAATGTATTATTCAAGAAGTCTGAAAAAAAATTAAAATCTAAACCCTACCCTAAAATATATGGGCTGAATTAGATTCATTTAAAAAAAACAAAATATACTAATTAAAACCAAAAACCAGAAAATAACTAATTAAAAATAAAATTTGATGTGAAATTATTGCTGCCGCAAAATATGAATAAAACATAACATGAAATAACCTAATTCCCTAGTTAAATTTAGGATAAGGCTGTATACATGTCCTAGATAAACTAGGAAGGAAACTGTTAACTTTATAACTGCTTTTTATGCTAGGAAATCAGATCTATTGTAGTAGTAATTGTCACCCCATGTAGTTTCCTTCTTAGGCTATGATATTTAATTTGTAAGCTTAAATAATCCTCCTCTGAGTTGGAATGTTGATGTCGCCCATGCCTTTCCTTGTAGAGCTAAAATTCTCTTTTATGTAAGTGCCCCTTTAGATTCCCTTTTTAGTTAAGATTTAATTAATTAATCCCTCTCGGAAACATTTAGTATAGTAATTAATAGTCCTTGTAGATAATGAAAACTCTTAATTAATTGCCACACCTCCAGAACTGGGAAACACAATCGCCAATTTTAATTTCTTATTTTCATCATTATTTTTTTTAATATTAGATTGATCGAAAATTAAATTTTATAATTATAATTAGTTTTTTATGGGATTATCATAATCTCATAATTAGATCGCGAGTTAAACAAATTAACTTAGTTTTTTTTATCATTTTTTAATTGATTTTTTTCATTTTCATTCTTTAATATTGAGTTGTTCGGGAATTAGATTTTATAATTTTTTTTTTGCTTTCTACGAAGTTATCTCAATCTCCTCACCCGGGTTTGATAGGTTAATCCTAGTTGACTCAGGTCATTATTCTGTCCTTTTTTTATTTGATTTTATTTTCAATTTAATCTTTCAACATTAAATTGAATGAGAATTGAACTTCATAATTTATTTTTAATTTGCTTTCTATGAGTTATCAAAGTTTTATAACTCAGGTCACGGGTTAAGCTAGTTAACTTGGGTTTTTTTTCTCTTTTTTTAGTTGATTTTTTTTCAATCTCATCCTGCAATATTGGTTTGACTGGAAATTAGGTTTCATAATTTATTTCAGTTTATATTTTATAAGGTTATCACAGTCTCATAACACAGGTTACAAGTTTGTTTAGTTAACTTAGATGGTTTTTGGTATTGCAAGACGATTCATGGACCTGATTATATTTAATATTTTTTTTTCATTGGAATGTATTTTTTATAGACATGAGCATAAAATCAATCAAATAAAGTTTAATAAAAAAAATCATGAAATGTTGTGCAAAAAAAGTGCTTTTTAATATTATAAATAGAACTTTATAATATTACTTGAAAAAAAAAAAGAATTGAATGATATCTAATAAAATAACTTTCAAAACAAAATCTCAACTAATTTATTTTAATGAAGAATAATTAAAATCAAATGAAAAAAAA
>Ga0325404_1003797_pt1 | contig 16127 bp, 8 predicted proteins | sample PopdelMetagenome_18_FD_205664 | JGI IMG/M metagenome (GOLD analysis project Ga0325404, IMG submission 205664) | Populus deltoides microbial communities from Bellville, Georgia, United States - Xylem-Control-R1 | ecosystem: Host-associated > Plants > Phyllosphere > Stem > Wood/Secondary xylem... | reverse complement strand
AGAAATATTTTTTAATAAATATTTATAATATCAGACATGCATGTTAATTTCAAAAATAAAAAAAATTATTTTAATATATTTTTATATATAAAAAAAAAGTATTCTAGGTTAACGTGCAAAGCAAAAGGACATGCGGATCATCACTCATGATGGACTCATGCCGTAGCTTCTTGAAACACTTGTCTGTGCAAAATATCATCAAAAGGTATACATGATGTTCTCATAATACAATTCGTTCTCCCTTTCCATGGTAAAAAAAAAAAAAAATCATGTGTTTTTTTGTGGAAAAAAAAACCAAAGGTTTCAATTAGGACACGTGCCCTGCAACCAATTTAATATTATGTCATGGTGATATATTTTTATGTGTAAATTAAAATAATTGAAACTATATATTTGGTCCAATAAATGTCAACTCAAGGCTTAGCAGAATTCAAATTTATTTGGTATTATAATAACACTTGTTTTTTAAAGTATTTTTATTTTAAAATATATTAAGATAATATTTTTTATTTTTTAAAATTTATTTTTAATATTAACACATCAAAATAATATAAAAAAATTAAAACAAAAAAGATTTTAAATATTTTTAAAACATAAAAATAAATATGATTTAATTTTTATCTAGATTTGCGGTATTTCATGCATGTTGTGCCGCTTTCCACCATTTATATATAATCTCTACTCACCCTCACGAAATATTGAAAAGTATATAGAATAAATAAATAAATAAATAAAGGCACTTTTCTTTATGGTTTGACCTTCTCGAATATCCCAGTCTGTTGGATCAGAAATTCTTACATAAAATTATGAATACATTATTACATTAACCGATGAAGATTGAAGTAATGTTTGGTAAATAGGATTAGCCATGATCTAACTAGATGATTTTCTCTTATAGTTTTGTCCCTTCTATCATGTTAAGCATCCTTAAGACTCCCTGATTAGCTGAATTAAAGTCAGGGGTGGAGTCAGAAAATTTTGTTTGGGGACCAAATTAGACAAAAAAATCTAAAGAGGGCCAGAAGTTCAAATTATTCAAATAGGAGGCAGGGAAAAGAAATTGACGGGGCTAGCTATGATTGCAGTGGCGATATATTTTCTAGAATCATAATTAAATAAGATTTTTTATTCAACAACGAGGAACTCAAACTCTGTCTTTTAATTAGATGTAGGCTAGCTAGATGAATTAATGTTAAGTTTTTTTTTTTTTAGTTTTTTCATATATAATTTTAGAGTTATTTTTCTGACTGCTAGGCTTTTAAATAAATGCATCTATAGTCATCTTGATGCAACATACAAGTGATAATTATATACGAGGAGAAGGTGTGTGTATCGTGGTTATTGAACCCCTAATCTATTACTGAATTTTAGGTCAATCATTCCACCACAACGTGCGCCAACTCTTGCACATCAAGCATAAAAAAGAAAGATAGGAGATACACGAGGGATAGGACATGGCCCAGGATTTAATACGGAAAGCATGTGATGCATCTCAACAGGAGCAGCGCTTTTTACTTATAAATGGGCCAAAGGCATGAGTTGTCTAAGGTCGTAAATTTGTCCTGCAACTGAGCTACCTGTACAATCTCTCATACCCATGCACCTAGCATACATGGCTCCATATATACATATACAATTCAAGGCCTACATCACAGAGAAAACCCTGTCATCAAATGTTAAAGGACACTTGAATTATTGCTGTTGAATCTGCACCCACATGCACGGTTGATGAATGAATGTCTTGATCATAATTGCCGACGGTGCCTATTGCACTATATGTGATTTTTTTAGTGTGGTCATTCACAAGCCCTTCTCGTTCAAGTGGGTGTTTGACAATTTGAGGGTAAGTTTGAGTGGTAGAATGGGTTTAGCAGGTTATGTCATTGCATTCAGGTCTTGATGATTGGAAGATAATTGTGTTTAATTTCACAGCACTCAATCATTATGGACTGCCCTAAGATTCTGCTCTTTTCAACTTTAATCATCATCCATGTATTGCTACTAACATTCTGAATCGTGGGCACATCGATAGTCCATTTTGGGGCCATGCCCACTGTTGCGTGGAGAAATCAGGACGACTTTACGTGTAAAATTGATAAAACATGAAAAAAAATCATTATTTAATTTTATTCTAACTAAAAATTCTAATTAGTCCTTAAAAATTCATAAGAAGTTTATTATATAATAAAGAAGATAGATATCATACACACACCTACCTAAAATAAACTGTATTATTTTTTTTAATGATAAATGTATTTTAATGTGGTTAATTTGCCTATACTAGTATGTATATTATTCAAGATATTGTCTTTATTGTACATTAAACAACATTCAAAGTATAATGTCCGCTATTAAACCCTACATATATAGGAGGCTATTTGTAAGTTGAAAAAAATCATATTATTTATTAAGTAGCATCCAAAGAATAGAGCTCCGGACCATTCCACCCTAGGCTATTTAATAAATGATAAAAACAATGAATTGAGGAGAACATGGAGAATGCCTAGAAAATTATCAAAAACTGGTTGAAAAAAATTAAAATATACAAGATTGAAAAATTTGACAGTTTAATTTTGATTGATAAAGGCCCTATTAGCAAGAAAAATTCAATTTAAGGAGGAAAATTTAAAATTGGACGTTTAAGGAATTAATTAGAATTTTTTTAAGGTTTAATTGAATTTATTGAGAGCTTAAATACATGAAAAATTGATTTTTGAAGTCAATTCAGGCTTTAATGGGAGGAAATTAAAGTATTGGGGTTGAATTGCAATTTTAAAGAGTTGATTTGATCAAATCATGGGCTAAATTTCATAAATATTAAAGTTTGATGAACAATTAAGGATTTGAATAAAGAAATCTAAAACAAAGGACCGAATCGAAAAAGACGCACGAATATTGTCGTACACTCTCGAGAGCTCGACGTCGCAGCGACCCTTCCTGGTAGCAGGGATTGATTTCGAGGTTTTTGTTTTGTGAAAAAGAGAGTCGCCACCTAGTATTATGGTCACTAGAAAACCTAACTAGTCTTTCAGAGATTCTAAGGTAAAGGATTGGTTGCGTAAAGGGAAGGTTTTAGCACCCCTAATACGCCCTACCTAAGGTAAGTTGCTTGGTGTTTGGTTTGCCTATAATTGCTATGATGTTGATGTTCTCTAATCCCATCAGTTCCCTATGATAAGTCTGCTATGATGTACGAACTTAGGTTCAAAGTTTAAAGGAAAGAATCCTTAGCCAATATAGATCATACCTTTAGATATGTCTATAGCGTGCCAAAGAGAAACGGTGCAGATTTTGAAATAAATTCAGAATTTATGAATTTAAAGACAGTTAAGATAGAAATCTAAGGAGATTCAATGTGCTTAAGAGCTCATTTTTCCCTTAGTATTTCAAGTGTTTGCGACTCGTAAATCGCAAGGAAAAAAAAAGAAAACAAACTAAGTTAGAAATCTAAGGAAATTCAAGGTGCTTTAAAAGCCCATTTTTGCCTTAATATTTCATATTTTCATGACTCATAAATTGTAGAATCAAAATTTGAAATGTCCCCAATTATAATTGAGGCTTCTTTCAAGGATACACAATTAAATTGTTCTAAATAAAATTTTAGGTATAAATCTACCCTTGAATTGTTAAAAATAAATAAGTTGTATTCCTATTAACAATATTTGGACATTTACCTTTCATAGGTTTATTTGCCCTTATATTATTAAGGGATAATGACTTATTATTTCTAAAAAAATATTTTGATATTTACTACTTGGGGTTTCTTTATTCAATTATTAACAATGAACAATGACAAATTATTCCCAATAATATTTTGAATATTAACCTCTTTGGGATTTCTCTATCCAAACATTACTAATGAATAATAAATTATTCCTAATAATATTTTGGATATTTACCCCTTTGGGATTTCTTTATCCAAACATTAATAGTGAATAAATACAAATTCCAAAAATAAAATTTTTATATTTTTTGGAATATTGGCCAACACCCTTTGAAATTTACAAACATGTTGTAAAATTCAAGATGCAAGAAAATAATTTTTTTGTGTTTAAGAAATCCATGCTAAAACATATTTTTTTTGAAACCTTGAATATTTTCTTTTTTAAAAGAAAATTAAAATATGATAGAGTATTGGCCGTATGCAACACATAAAATAAAAACATTTTTATATTTGGTCAAAACCCAAGCATCTCAATTAAACACAAACGTCACAATAAAAGGTAGCAAGCCATCATATATATTATAAGATTTACAAGAAGCTTAATTAAAACAACTCATAAAACCATTCAAAGCCAACTCAACTTAAAATTCTATACTGGAAAAAAAACGTCTGTATGCACAAGGGAGCCAAAGTTCCTGCTCGCGGCAAAATTCTTGTCAGATATTCAAACAGGAATATCTTGAGCTCCTGATATCGAAATCAAGGGATTCGAAAGCCCAAATTCATCTATGCGTTCAAGACTACAACTTTGATGAAGGATTTGAAATGAGATAAAATCATTTTACAGAACAGAATCGGGCCTAATTTGGAACAAAAAAATTACGGCAGCAGCAGAACCGGGTTTTTTAGTGCCACTTCTGAGGGATTTATTCAACCTTAAAGACTATATAAAAAAGAAATGAATTTAGCATCAAAAGACTCCTAATTAGCCTAAGAATCCTAATAATTTTGGCAGCAGAGAGGAAGGATAAAGAGAGCAGAAGCTAGCTGAAGCAGGGTTCGAAAAACATTTTTTTCTTCTTTGCTTTTGTCAATTTCCCAGCAACCTTGAACTAAACTCCTGTATGCGATTTAAAAGGGATACACACCATCTCCATTAGCACGTAGAGCTCAAAAAAATGAGTAATAACAAATATAGTGGTTGAAATTGATCAAATTGATGGTCAAATTAAAGAAATTGAAAGTTTGCTGATCAATTAAGGGCCAAATGCACAATTTCATAACTAAGGACTAAAATGAAACATACAGTTAACTTTGGGGCTGTCAATTGAGTTTGACAGGGGTGGAAAGTTTGGAAGACAATTATATGTGCAATTAAAAGCAATTGGAATAATAGGAACTAAACTAAAGTTTTTCAAATCCCAAATTAAAAACCCTAATTTTTAGGGTTTAGCCTAGACGACGTGTCGTTCAACCATTATATATCTTCTTCTATGATAATTTTGGCTGATCAATTAGACATCTTCAGGCAAATGAATGTGGTGTTTCCAACCACCTCAAGGGTTGTAATCACCACTATTCGATTAAGAAACACCCGCTCTACAAAGATTAGCTACTCTCATCAAACATTTAAATCCTATTTTCTCCAATGATCTTAGTAACATCTTGTCCCCGATCAGCCTTACTACATTTTCAAGTTCAAGGCTGATCGAGTTGACACTTTCAAACGAATAAATATGAAGCTACACACCTTCAAATCGAGCAAGATTGGATCCAAACTAAAGGTGTGCACCTACTCTACCAACTTCAGGTCGTATACAATGAAGATGACGTTAGAATTGCTCTGAAGAAGCCTTAAAAGTGGGTAACTAAGTCATTAGGTGGCTGTGATACCCATTTTGTTGCTCAGATGGTTCTTATCTAGTTTGACACTCTATAAATACTTGCTGCAAAATCAGGGAAGGGGAGCAGAAAAAAGAGGAAAAAAGTGGAGGAAGATAGGATAAACATCATAAAAAATCAAGTTTTGATGATTGATGTGATGCTATGAAAAGATTAAAGGTAGAAAAATGCATATCAAGTGTAGAAGGGGTAAGAGAGATTTTAATTGAAGAAAGACACAATAAATGCCAAAAATCGATGATGAAGGCAAGAATAAAAAAAATAGAAAAAATAAAGAAGAAAATATTGAATTATAAACATGTCTCTTGATATATATGATAAAGCTTCTTGTGTCTTCAAATGATTATGATGGTTATCCATCAAAGAAAAAGTTGGATTTGCTATATTGTCTTTCTTAAAAGAATATTGATATTTTAGGTGAAAATAAAATGTATGGCATGATTATATGTTATTGATTAACAAGGAAATAACGAGGCTAATGATTAATAGTGAACATTCTTCTTTCATTTGAATTGAAATATGAGACAATAAAAAGATGAAGAAGTATCATGAGATAAATAATAGGTAATGAGTTTTAGTATATTTTTAAACTAATTTTAGTTCTCTCCTTCTTTTTGCGGTTATTATTTTAAAATTGAAAACTGAATCAACTATTATATTTTCTCAAATTACATTTTAATCACTAAAAAAAATCATTTGATTGATCTTTCCTTCTCTTCTTTTTTCTTATGAATTTTCTTTTACTTTTGAAAAGTTTGTCAATACAAAAACAATACCTGGATTTATTAGAAATTACAAAATGACTAAAAATTAGTCAAATTAATGACATCAAAAATACATTTTTTTTTAATCTTGGTATTTTTTTTTGTATTTTTCCAAATTTTCCTTAAAAAATATGTTGATAGGGTAGAAAATGAGTAATGACACCCACCTGCAAAAAAAAAAAAAAAACTTGTGGATTGCTGGTGTATTAGTTGCTAACTAGTTATGCTGTTAATTTAACTATCTTCAAGAGTAGTCGGCAAGGCTACATGCCCACCTGATATTTGTCAGAGAACATTGCCAACCTTATTGAAAGGTATTGACAGGGTTGGATCCCCCTGATGATGAGAGAAACTTGACCCTGCAATCACGGGCTAGGGTTGGAATAAAGTGAAGATAGAGACGTTTCCATGCTTTGACACATTGCTTTGTGAGTGTAGCACACAACATTTATATGCAAATTTAATTGGCGAGTAGAAATAGTTCTACAATTCCACAAACAATTCACGGATGATGTGAAAAATAAAATAAAATAAAATAAAATGCATGTATGCCTTCTTTCTTTCATGGTTTTATTAGGAGGCTATTAACTGATATATTTTACAGTGAAGAACTTAGATCCACGCCCTTCAAAGTGCAAATAATTTAAATTCCAGACAATTATATATAATTACTTGGACGTGATTGTCAGTTGAAATGGAATTCATAAAAAAAAAAATGAGGAAGAGAGATTTTTGCATATTTGTGACCTACAAGGATGGGGGAGGTTGCAAATTACCGTATTTTTTTCCTAAATTGTTTTTGTATTTTTGATTTTTAGCATTTGTCTTTATATGTGAAAAAAAACTTTAGAAAAATAAATAAATAGATATTTAACATGAATGAGCGTCTTGTAAAACGCTAGCCTAAAAAATCAAGAGTTCAAATCTACATATCAAATCTTATAATTGATGGTATATCTATATTTTTATATATAATCGTAACTATTATTGAAAAGACTTTAAGTTCTGACGTCTATATAAACGAGATAAGGTCGTTTTAGATAAAATAGTGATATGATATTGACTTGATATTATTTTATTGAAAAACGTGAAATAATTCACCTACCTTTTTCAATATATATATAAAAAAGCTTCAAGTGTCCAAACCAAAAGGAAGATTAAATTAAGCAAGCAAGGATCTTGATAGGTTGAAAGACAAGGAAAATTAGTTACAGGCTGCATGCAGCTATCATCAAGACTCTGTGAGCCAAGCCAAAATCACCACACAGGTAGGATTCTGCATCCTAATCTTCATGTGGTTGTAAACAATGATGATGAAATGATTTCGACATTATGACTAGCAACACTCCTCCTCATTTCGAGAAATATCTTTCAATAATTACTTTCAGCTCAATAATATCTTCTTAATTATTCTTAAGATATTGAATATCATTTGAGCTTTTCCCTAAGCATGTTATACATGCATGGGTCTAGATCTTCCTACATAACAAATAATCCATTCCTAGATTAATACTAACTAAGGTTAATCTACATAAATTGCGGTAATTAACAATCTTAAACGTGAAACAATACAAGCACTAATTAATTAGTCATATATCAGGTTATTTCTATGTATAATTGTTACTAACTAGGGTTGTTAATGGATTAATGTGAACCCAATTCAATTCTAATGTAATTAAATAAATTCATATATAGTTTTATGATTAAAATTTAATTATGATATGAATCTGTTAATCTTTACAATTAAGTGACAGAAATCGAACAGTTCAAAAACAATTATGCAAGATTTGTTTTTTGAGGAAACTAAAAAAATCAATTAATTGATAGTTTTTCAGTATATCAATTAATTGATAGCACAATTAAATATAAATCTTTTTTTAATAAAATTATAAATGTGAATTTCTGATTTTTCGAAGCTCAAAACACAAGCTAGCTACTTCATATCCTGGGCTCGCATATGCTACAAAAGTCTCTACAATTTTTCCTTCAAACAAGCTGGAGGCTCTGGAAAACAAGTCATCAACGCATGTATTAGCTTCAGTACTGTAAACATGGGTGATGGTCATCCCACTCCGAATGCACGGCCTTGTTGAGAATATTCCACGCAAACTCCAACCCAAACTTAATTCACTGCCAAAAGCTTAGGTTTAATTTAAGAGTAGTAAAAAATTGTTAGACAATAAATCATATATTAAAATTTTATAATAATTTAAGTTTTTGAATTGAATTGATTATTCAATATAATATCAGATTTTTAATGATAAGCAATTATAAGTTTTAATTTTATTATTTTTATTCTTTTTTTTAGTCTAAATTAATAGTACAAAATAGTATGAATTCATGTAAGTTTTGAATAGATAAAAACACATGAATTTGAGCAAAAATACTCGTTTTATTTAAAGGATTGATACAAATATTCACTCAACCTGTAATGGCAAGTTAAATATGTTAATCATCTATAAATTACATAGAAACTACAGCAATATTGGTAATTGGTCCACTAGTCTCCTGATATGGCCCATGTATAACCATGCTACAAAATGTCTGAAATTAAATCATCTTCTCCTAAGGATCGAATCTTTAACTAACTAGATATCACACAAAGCCAATGAATAGTGCTAACATAACTCTTCCATAACGTCATTAATTAACAAATTAAGCACCAATTACTCATCACACAAAACTAATGAACAGAGATAACAAGACTACTTTTCCACAACGTCTACTAGCTAGTAAGAAGTTCAAGACGAGCTAGCTCATGTATAAATGGAGCAATTAGGACAGGAATTAACATGTAGAGCACAAGCTCAAATGCCCACAATGGAAAGATTAATCAAGACAACGACACTAACGTTTTTGGCAACCTTGTTATTATTACTTCTGCCCACCACCTATGCTCACCACCTTCTACTTCCACATTGCATGAATCAATTTTCTTTAGCAAGCTATGCCTGTGCTATGCTTCCATACACACCATTTCCACATCCATCTCCACCTTCTCCCAGCCCACCCTCACCCTCCCCCTCCCCGGCTCCGCCTTCACCCACACCCTCGCTCGATGTTGAACACGAGCATCGAGAGATGATACATAAAGAGAATCACCATGGATCTATAGAAGAAAATTGTTGCAAATGGTTGGGAGCTTTAGATAAAGAGTGTGTGTGTGGCCTGCTTCATCGCCTGCCTGTATTCCTTTCGAAACCTGCACATCAATATACCCTTTATGTTAGTAATTCTTGCAACATAACTTATGCTTGTGATGGGTGAGCTCTGTGATGGGCATCTGATCGACGGGAGTTTATTTATCTATGTATTCTTCATTGCTTATTTTAAGGATAAAATAATAAAATTGACAAAATATAGGGGTGAACTTAGTGGATGACACAAGTTTTCACCCCTGCTTAATTTGTCAATCATGTAATAATTTGCTTTTCGCCACTATCTTGGAATCTTTGAACTTAATTTAAATATTAATTATATCAAATTTGCTATAGTCATTTGAAATTTACTTGCTTCATATTGCTCAAAGAATTTTAGATCATGGTTTGTAGTTTAGTATTATATAAAAATATCCATTTATGATTGTATCACTATCTTTCATCCTATATAACTGAAAATGAACCAAAATTACAGGAAAAAAATAAATAATTTCTCACTAATTATAGTTTAAATATTAAACTATTCTTACTAAAATATTTCATATTTCTATAATAGACAGGTTATATAAAGCATTGCATTTCTCGTTAAATAATTTAATCTTACATTTATTTTTAATTCCTTATTATTTAATATTGATTTGGATCCCACTTAATCATTATATTATAAAAGATATGAATTAATTATATTATTGGTAAATTGATTGAAAATTATTATAGTAAGCAAATTAACATATCTATTATCACATCAAAAAATTGTTAATTATACCCAAAATTATACTCTTATTAAATAAATATGAAATCCATGAAGTACAATTCTGATTATATAGAATAATTTCTGATGATGTCCCAAAATTTTCAAGTTGTCTAGAAATAAAGCTCTTGTATTGGATAATCGGTTAATCAATTAGTCTTAGCAATCTCATCAATTCTCCCCAGCTAAGGTGGTTGATAACTTATATTTGATACTTGGTAGGACAAGATGACTTATGACTATTATCTGCAAAAGGTATTTTTTGTGGAGATGGGGACTCTCCGATATTTAAATAAATATCTTTTTAAAGCAAAAAATATAATAATATTCTATAGATAAGTACTCTGAAAATATATATGTAATATAGAACGAAGATTGTAAGCCTTTGTTTCGAAGGTCTTGTTATGTATTTATAACCCATTAGTTTTGTCATTTTGTGGATAAAAAAGCTAGAGTATAACTTCATTTTTGCGATATTTTGAGTTGCATTGTGAGCTATATTCTACTTATTTTATTTAGCTAAAAAATTGAGACATGATTGGTCATAATAGACTTAATCTCACTCGGGATTAAGCTTCATACACTGCCAAGTCCACCTAAGTCTAGGTTTAGCACACTACCAATCCTAGTAAGGCCAGGTTTGGTTAACACCATACATAGTGCCCCTATATTGAAGTGTGTTTGGTGTTGGCACGTGCTAACCGGACGCATCCGAGAATTCAAGAAAATTATATTTATATATATTTTTTGATTCAATATTTATTGATAAGAATATATAAAGATACATCGAGAAAATCTTGTTTCATCAATTTCTAAAGAAAAATCTAAGCTACTTTGATATCTCAATATCTAAAACTGAAACATGGTTTTAAACCCCTACACAGAAAAATATAATTTAAAACTTGATTTAGATTTAGTTTCACATAATATTTTATTTTTATCAATTGTTTTGGTAAAAAAATTTAAGCAAACCCGTTTACTCCTGAATTTGACATGATTATTAACCCATGACCTTCACCTTGGGCTGGGTCAAACCCCTTACGGATTTCATAACTATGTATTGAACGGCCCATACCCAGTATTTCAAACCGTTGACTCTCTCTCCTTTGTGAAATGACAGTTTCCCCTCGGCTTCTGTACTTTCCTCTTAATAAAATTGTACACTTTTGTAATTGCACAAAAACCAACAGCCTCTCTTCTCCTCTTCTATTCTCCAAAACAGCAACAAATCAAAATTGATCTCTACTCCGTTACCATGGCGCCACCGGCAACGATTCGGTGTTGCGCAGCAGCACTAACTCTGATGTTCTCTATCCTCATAATCTCTCCATCATCATCAGCTATCTATTGTGACGAAGATGATTGCTACGATCTACTAGGGTCAGCTTTCTTATTTTACTATATTTGCTTTTTTTTTTTTTGATTTTGTCAATTTACTGATTTTGCTTTTATTTCTTACAGCGTTACGCAAACTGCTAATGCTTCAGAGATAAAAAAAGCTTATTATAAACTCTCGTTGAAACAGTAAGTTTTATTTTTCATATTTTTATTTGTTAATTTTGTTTAATTTTAATTTTTGATATATATTTTTTGAATGGGTTATGGTTAGTCACCCGGATAAAAACCCAGATCCGGAGTCCAAAAAGCTGTTTGTGAAAATTGCTAATGCTTATGAGGTAAAGAAAAGTATTTTTGCTCAATTTTGTTAATTTTTGCTCATAATTTTTTTTTGCATAATTTTTTAAATGTTTTTGGGAAATGCAGATTTTAAAAGATGAAGCTACAAGAGAGCAATATGATTATGCAATCGCTCATCCAGAGGAGGTGCATTTCTTCTTCTTCTTCTTCTTTTTTTTCATTTAATTCAGTTTTATATAATTTTATTGAATAGGAAGGGATTGGGATTTTTTTTTAACTTTTAATTTAGTTTTATATAATTTTATTTAATTCAAAGGAATTGCAAAAAAGTTCGGGGGAGTGAAGATTTTGGTGCATGATTTGAATTATTAGTTGGTGAATATACTAAGCATTTGTATTTATATGGACCGTTCATGTGCTTATTATAGATGAGTTTTCACATTTATTGAAACTGAGATTAATAAAATTATTAAAGGTGTTTGTTTTTCTTTCTTATAGGTGTTTTACAATACGGCTCGTTATTATCATGCATATTATGGTCACAAAACGGTGAGAAAGCCTATGTTGATTTATTGAAATTTTAGTGTTCTTGCTGCTGGTAGTAGCTGATAGATGTAGCAGTTGGGTTAAATTTGTGTTTTAACTTTGATATGTATGTTTTGTAGGATCCACGTTTTGTTCTGGTTGGTCTTCTTCTGATTCTCTCAGGGTTTCAGTATATGAATCAGATGACAAGGTATAATCAGGTATTGTCCCGAAACTTAACTGCGGCTAAACTTGATATTGTTGTGCTTTTTGGATGTAGTTGACCTAGCATGGGTTCTATTTGCAGAAACTTTAGATTTGATTTATTGCAATACACATGTCATGGTGGCTGTTTCTTTTGCTTTGAAAGTTCTGTCATGTGCAGTGTTCTTTTTTGTGATGAATATGTATTGAATTGCAGTAAAGCAGGGCAAGGAAATTATAGGCTGAAGGATTTGCAGTGTGATTTTATGTATAAATATTTTGTCGGAAAAAAAGCTTCTCATATGCAGATTGCAGATTTTTTTTTTTTTAATTCTTCTTGTCATTGCAGGCTGTAGCAATGGTCAAGAAAACTCCTGCTTATAAAAATAGACTACGGGCTTTGGAACTTGAACGCAGTGGAGGAGTTACAAATAAGAAGAAGAGCAACAAGCAGATGGACAAGTATGAAATTATTTTGATCTTTTATGAGATACATCTGACTGATGGTTGTGAATCTGTTCATTAACCTTTATGTCTGATAAGTGTGTGCATTAATCTTGCCAGACTCTCTTTGTGATCATAAGATATATTTTTGTGGCAGGAAAGTGGAGGAAGATCTCAGCAAAGAACTTGAACTGGACATAAAGGGCGCTCATATACCTGCCATCTGGGAACTTCTTGGTGTCCGATTTATAGTTCTGCCTTACACTATTGGCAAGGTTAGAATACCAATCTTGTTAAATCTCTTTTCCAGCTCAGGCGAGACCTTGGTATATTAGAATACTGTTACCGATCTGTTTCTTTGTTCTTATTTGTTGTCTCCACGTAATGCTCATTTAGAATTGAGTCTTAAGTTATGACTATGAACATTCCTGATTGATTTTCTTTTTTATCCAGCTATTACTGTGGAATGGTTGTTGGTTCTGGAGATACAAGGTGAAACAAGCACCATATTCTTGGGAAGATGCCGTCTACCTAACACAAAGATCCCTGAGAGTGCCTCTTGATGCATGGGGCAGCATTGGTAATCACTTACAGATATTTCCAACCACCAACTTAAATGTTTATCCGTTGTGTTTGTGTTAATCAATATAAAGGAAACTTTGCCAAGGCATTAAGTAGGGTTTGATTTACAGATTAAAGGATAGCTTAATTATGGATAGCCTTACAAGCTTGTCTTTTAATCAGTTAAAGGTTGCTCAGTATTCGTAAGATTTCATGACCATGGTACACAGTTGGCCAAATATTTCAAACTTTGGCATCGTCAAACATGTCTTTTAGCTGTATAGGAATCATGTGATGGATGCAATCAGCAGTGGCTTCCAGACTCTGTTCTCGCTCTGATTTAACATGTCCGGAGCTTATAAGTAATTGGTTCACTGAGTTGCTGCTTTTAACTTTCATGTTTTTCAGACGAATCAACAAAGGAAGATCTTGTTCAGCGACGTTTATGGGAGAAGTCTAACTTGGAGACCTATTTTGCAGATCTTCGTAAAGAATCCAAGCGTAGAAGATAGCAGATTTTCCTGCTTAAATGCTGACAACACAATTTTTTGGTGGTAGATAACAAATATATGAGTTCCTGCTTAAATGTTGTACGGAAATAGTTGATCTATTTAATTATTCTATCATATGAAAGCAACATGAATTTTGCAATTTAAACACAAACTTATGTATTGATAAATATCCAATATATGAAGCTTTGAGTACCCTCGTAGAGGGTTTTATGACATTGTATGAATTCTTTCTCGGATCACTTAATTGTTTTTCCAATGAAATATAAATTTTAATTCTGTCAGCTCTGACATTTTTCTTCTTATTCCAGAAAGGGTTAGGCTAGGATAGGTCTTCAATTGAATCTTTCTTCAAACGACACCGTTTGTTTTTTCTGTTTAGGCAAATTTCAAATATATCCCCGACTATTGGGATAGTATCAATTTCGCTCCAAAACAAGTTCTTTATCCATTTTCTAAATAATTTAGATTACTAAAACATAAAAAAATAAATAATTCAAAATTTTGCTAGCTATCTCTAATTTTTTTTCTATAAAAAGACAATGTTTCTTGCAAATAAATTACAATTTAGATTGAATTCATTGCTAATAATAAAAAGACTTAATTACGAAATATTGGATAAATAAAAATGATAAAAAATTTATTTAAGGGTGAAGGGTTAAATTTGAAGCCTGCCCTTTCTTTTTTGTACCAACAAGACACCTCAATACACTCACCGTCTTCTTCTCCGAAAGGACCAAAACCCTCTCTCGGTGCCTGAGACCGAAACACCGAGTCCGGAAACAATGACTCACTCACCTATCGCCTACTTAGTTCCACTGAGTCCAAGTCTCGATGAAAACGCTTCAATCCCTAAACTCCCTCTCTCCAACGGCCAAAACACCATCGGCAGGAACGACATTTCAGCCTCCGATAAAAGACTCAGCCGTAACCACCTCTCCCTAACCCTATCCCTAACCTCATCCACTATAACCGTGGTCAGTTATTATTTCTCTCTCTCTCTTTTTACTATTTAATTGTCTTAAAAAAAATTAATGATTAGTTTGTTTGTAGGAGGGGACTAATCCGGTGGCCGTGGTTAAATCGGGGAAACGGAGGAGGAAACTGAGAGCCGGAGAGAAAGCGGAGATAATTAACGATGATATTATTGAGTTAATCCCTGGTAATTATTTTTATAAGTACGTGTTAATTACTCCTAATAGTAATTTACAGAAGCGAGGTTGTTTCGAGGGAAGAGAAAATGGTATAGGTGAGAGCAAGCGGAAGAAGATTCGAGAAGGGATTAGTAGTAGCTCAAAGGTATTTGATTTATTTATTGTTTGTGTAATTTAATTTTTTTAAGTGTATTTGTTTATTTGATTGGAATTTATAGGTTGAGATGGAAAGTGGTGGACCGCCGAGGAATTGTGAGGAGGAGGCGATTAGGGATTTTGGTGTTTCGGAGGATGAATTGGCGTTGACATTTCGGCTTTTGAGAGTGAAAGAGTTGCCAGCTTGGGCTAATACGTCTTGTGTTTCGATAAATGATGTGATTAAGGTAATGGTGTTTTCTTTTTGTTTCTAAGGTTGTTGTTGTGACTGAATTGGATAAGGATGTTATATTTGAGCATGAGACTTTGTGCGAATGTGGAAGAGTTATATTGTAGTGTTTATTGGTATATTGATGATGGAAGATTTTGATTGAGTGATTGGTTTCTCTGTGTAGGGAGATATACTTGTTGCTATACTTTCGAATTACATGGTGGATATGGATTGGTTACTGTCTGGTGAGCTTTTTTTTTTTTGTCTCACCCTGCATAGTGTTGGTTTTAGGTAATTTAATCTGGTTTATTTCGTTGTTTTTTCTGTTTTCTGATGCAGCATGTCCGACAATTGCAAAAGTTCCTAATGTCATGGTTATTCATGGGGAGGGTGATGGTACATTGGAGCATATGAAGGTTTGATTGTAGATGGTTTTTATAAGAGTCTTCAATTTAAGCATTTGAAGATTTATTTAGATTTATTTTT
>Ga0325404_1003795_pt1 | contig 16131 bp, 13 predicted proteins | sample PopdelMetagenome_18_FD_205664 | JGI IMG/M metagenome (GOLD analysis project Ga0325404, IMG submission 205664) | Populus deltoides microbial communities from Bellville, Georgia, United States - Xylem-Control-R1 | ecosystem: Host-associated > Plants > Phyllosphere > Stem > Wood/Secondary xylem... | reverse complement strand
ATCGGCTCGAGGCAACATACACCGAGGATACACACGAGTAAATCACCAACAAAAAATATACACCATGGATGCACACAAGTAAATCACCGACAAAATTATACACGAAAGGATGCACCTACGCTACAAACTGATTTTCTGTGCTGCGGTTTGTTTTGACTATGGAATAGTTTGGCAGGCTGCAAGAAATTCAAAAATTCCTGCGGGTGAAAAGAAATTATTGAAAGAATTTTCTCTATCTTCTGGTACCAAGTTGCTCAAACTAGCTTTTTCAACCTAGAACATCACTCATTGGCAATGTAGTGCTAGCTGGAACACTTGCTCCCTGGTTATCTGGTATTTGTGGCGGCAATGCCAAATCACTTGCAATTGTTTCCGGTATACTTTCCACTGGAGCCATTTGATCTGAATTACTTCCTGGGGATGAAGTAGGAGCCTTATCATCAACAGTAGGGTTGCTTGCTTCTGATGGCAGTGGAGAACTTCCTGCTTCTGGTGTAGTGCTAGGAGGTGCATTTTCTGTAGCTGCTGAAGTAGTTGTGGTTGCAGCAGATGCATTTTCTGGAGCTTCTGAAGTTGCTGTGGTTGCAGCAGATACAGTAACTGCTTCAGGAGTGGCAATGGGAGGACCTTCTAATTGCAACGGTTTCTGCTGTGAACTCTGTATACCAGGAGTTGGTTTTTTCTGAGTGGTAATTAGAGCAGAAAGAGATGGCATTCCCGGTGGAAGAATTTCAATTGGTGGCTTCTTCCCGGCTTCTGCTAAACTGGTAAGCTTAGGTTCTTCAAGTGAAGCCAGAAAGGCAGATGCAGCATCTATCTTTTGAGAGGGAGCATGGTCAACCTCTTTCTGCAGCATTTTGTTCCAAGCCTGAACCAAGTTCTTGAGTGTTGGCCGTCCATGAGCCTAGAGATATTCATGAGGAAGGTCATATCAAAAATTTTAATCTCAGGGTTTAAAAATAAAAAGTGAATATGAACTATTCATACATGGGCATGAAGTACAGCCTCAGCAAGCATGCCAGTATCCTGCCATGACTTTTCCATGAGAGCATTGTCTCCCAACACTGCAGCAGAAAATGCTGCTTCCCGTCCCAGGCCAGCTGAAATCAAATTGCTTACCAGACCCTGCAGCGCACACAAGAAATTGCTTTTAAAAGAAGAGATAAAAATAAAGGCATCAACAGCAAGGCAAAAAATTGAAAATCATTGAACACCCAGAATCAACTAACAAAGTCACTCATGGCAAGCAGGCCATGGCAATAACTGCCAGCTTGCTTTCTTGAAATACAAAGCCATGCATGTTTATTAACCCAAAAGATAACCAACCCTGCGCCCCTCTTTTCTCTCATGTTGGTTTCTTATTGCCTAAACTACCATTGTGGCTTCAATTCAGTCCAGTACTTCTGGTTTAAATTTTGAGAATCTAAACCCTTGCACTAAAACCTCGTATATACGAGGAATCATAATATCAAACTCTTAATCATTTTCAACAAAGAAAAACTCTTTAGTCAATATTAGCTACCAGATAGTATAATATTCAAGCATGCATTTACAACTCATAGAATCAATATTCAAGAAAATGCAGAAATATGATGGTACATACATTCAGCCTTGTCAACTCTCCATGATTTGCCAGGCACAAAGCAAGTCTTCTCAATTCATGGCCCTGTAAGGCTCCTTTCACAGAACCTGCAGCGGCTAACCTCTTGAGAGCTTCACGAGCAATATCAACTTGAGCAGTAGCATCCGCAGCATCAATGAGGTCCAAAAATTCCCTTGCGAATTTCACTATTCCTTGAACAGCTTCAACAATATTTTCTTTTTTAGCTGTTATGTTGAGAATGTCATTCAAATCCAGCCCAATACCATCTTGACCTATGTCCCTGCTGTTGCTCATGGTAAGAAGGCACTGAAGAGCTCTTTTCAAATCATTGCTTTGCATGGCCAGATCAAACTCCAACCTATAAATAACATAGACTAGCAATATAACTTGATTGCAAGGGAAAAAAAAGAAGTTAAGCACATGCTGCAGAATGCAACAATAAAATGCTCTTAATGGACTTGAATTGCCATAGTTAAAACTTTGAATAGAATTACTTGAACTTCTTTTACTATATCAAGAACTGAAACACTAATCAACAATGTAATGGTATGCGTATTTATGCACGTCTTAGAGCTATGCTTAGAGACATCATAGCAGTAGACAGGTTGTTTGCAATACAAGGGGACTCTGTGTGTGGGTCGGGGGGGGGGGGGGTTACGAGGCAGACCTCTTAGATATTCCAGGTAAATGCAGTGCTTCAGTAGCATAGCCCATCCCCATCATAAATTGTGCCAAATCATCATGATGTTCCCTACCAAGCCTACTTGCCCTGCATATGAAAGTAGAATATAGGTTATGCAAGAACTATAATCCGTAATAAAGCATTTCTGCAATTCATCTGTAATTAAACAGGGTGGAAAAAGTAAATACCATTTCACTGCACTAACAGCATCCCCATAAGCAGCAAGACAGCGGCAACGAATACCAGGATGACTTAGGGATAAGGCATGTGCACACATGTACCTACCAAAGAGAATTCATCTATCATATTGAGTTCTCTTGTATGACACAATAGATTTGCATTGTAGACCTTGAAATGAAGATACTAGCTCCAGTTTTTCAAAATGGAAAGAAAAATGCCATAGTTCAATTTTCTATGTGCCGGAGTACTCAGGCAACATGCTGTAGCAATTAGTAACGATTAGTCAACTTTGTAGTACTTTTCTTGTTGATATTAGTGAAAACACTCTACTATTATCACCAATTAAAAAGACCAATTTACACAGCCAGCCCATGAAATTAACTTCCTAGCACACATGTACCTACCAAAGAGAATTCATCTATCATATTGAGTTCTCTTGTATGACACAATAGATTTGCATTGTAGACCTTGAAATGAAGATACTAGCTCCAGTTTTTCAAAATGGAAAGAAAAATGCCATAGTTCAATTTTCTATGTGCCGGAGTACTCAGGCAACATGCTGTAGCAATTAGTAACGATTAGTCAACTTTGTAGTACTTTTCTTGTTGATATTAGTGAAAACACTCTACTATTATCACCAATTAAAAAGACCAATTTACACAGCCAGCCCATGAAATTAACTTCCTAGCCTAAACTCCTAAACTTTTGCAGGCCCAAATTTACAACTAAGGACAATATACTTTACATTGTAAGTGCAACTTATTCAACAAACTAAATTAAAACAAGATTACTGCAAGTGAAGTATGAAATGTGAGTCAGAGATGGAGGAGGCTGAAATCAGGCATCATGGTGGAGCTTCAACTCTAAAAACTAATACACAGACAAGTTTCATTTGGAGTGAGTACAAATACAGCCATGGAAAACATGGACCCACACAAAAAATTCATTCTGAACCTGGGTTTCTCGAACAGGGCAATGGAAAGTTCCTACGAATTGAGTTAAGAAGCCATTGAAAGAAACTCAATTCAGTAAAAGGAGGTTCAAGAGATAGACTCAGATTAATGTGCATGTGCACAAAAAAGCAACAATGGACTGACAGATTTTTTACTTGCAATAGAAGCAAAACAGTTTAGAAGTGATAATGGAGGTAATATAGCATAGTAAGAAATGGAGACACAGGCTGTGAAAACTAAGTTCTCTAAACAAAAATCATTATAAATAGAGGTGATAACACTTGGTACATTTTTTCAGTTTGAACATCCATCAAAAACAAGACCAAACAACAATGTTGCTGGCACTACTGCAAGTTATAAAGTTTCTAATTAGATTGAGACCATACAACCACATCATAAAAACTATGCCAACGATTCTTAACGAAGAAGGCGAATAGTAAAAGGGAAAGGTTGAAATAGCATTTGCATCCTCATTTCCTAATAGTGAAGGCTAATGGACTAGCCTTAAATCTTGGAAATTCTTGAAACAAAGATCACCAAATTACCTATCGATAAGCCAAAGAACTCCATCCCTCACACCCACCACAACTAGAGGTCCTACAGGTCGTTTCTGCTCTGTTGGAAAACGAGTAACTGCCACAGAGACCCCTCCACCACCAACAGCTATCTCATTAACTTTTTTCTCTTCTATTGGCATTGCTGAATCATCTCCATCAACTTTAGTCTGTTTTGGCAATGTTAAGAAAGGTGGCACCGAAGGAGCATGCTGAAAAGAAGCTAACCGGACTACCTGAAAGGAAGATGTATTATTCACTTAAAGAAGCAAGAAAAAAACCAGATTCTTCTAGTCACACAGTTAACATGGTACAAAATAAACAAACTCAAGGCTGATAATACTTTTAAGCAAACGAAATAAAAGGTAAATGAAAAGAGTGGATCAGTTGATTGCTTGCTTTCCAAGTGTTGTTTGCTGTCTGAAATAATATATTCAACAACATAACTCAACTTGATGAAGCCATATCCCAGCTCAATTCGTTTGGCTAATATAACATATGAAATACTACTTCAGCGAAACTGACAGATGCAGAGACATTATAACATGGCTTTTATCTTTATTAAACAGTTGGGAAGATTCAAACTTTACACAATAAAAGAACACTGGAACTACAGAAGTTCAGTAAGTTGATACACAATCTGGAACAAAATCTTTATCGCTCCATGAAATTTCTCACCAAAGAAGCTCACTACCTGTGAACACAACACTTAAATCTTTTTCTTCCCTCGTCAAATTGTACACGTGATAGGTAATGGAATTAGGATGATATAATTGCCTTGTTTTGAGTAAGTGCGGACCAAATTTAATCCAGCAATATCTCTCTACTGAACAAAAGGCAGAAAGAAGAGCCAAAAGAGAGGGGGCAAATTTTCCCAATATGCCCAAAATGAAAGATTAATATAAAAACATAATTAATTAACACCAGGGAAGCTATAAAGTTACTAAACCTGTAGCATTGGGGGCCTTAATGGTATTCGTTCTTGGGTAGCAGATTGTAGACCATCTACTGCGATTAGGGCTAAATCTCCATGCTCAGCAACTGCTCTAGCCTGTGCCTCTTTCATTTTCATTTCCTCTTTCCTCTTTCTTGTTTCTATATCAATTGCTGCAACTCCAGCATCTACAAAAACACATCTGAAGAAGAGTCGTGTGTTGGATATGAGCTTGTCAAAATTAAAATTTCCAAGGAGGCATGGAAAGAAAGAAAAGGCAAGAAGAAGAGAGTATCTTATGTAATCAATACCTAAAGGGGAAAGTATTTAAGTACTCCATGAAAGAGCCATGATAATTGAACAAGCCTTTTGCTCATGTTTGTGGGCCTATTGACCCAGATGACATAAGAAAATTATAGTAAGAAAATTATACAGTTTGAGATATACAGTTGTGTGTGTTCACCATAAAACTGAAGCTCACTTTTGCAGATTTACTTCAAACTGTTCAACCACTCCTAGAATTCTCTCTGATGTCTGATCACCACTTCAAATTATTACCTTTCTTTTAAAACTTAAACCTCTTTGACTCACAATAGTCAGTTTTTTTTATAACTTCTCTCATTTTTGTTTCTCTTTAACTAAGGTCGATCCTTTCTTTCCAAGGAATGACCCACTTCAATTGCAAGCCATTCATTTTTCAGAAATAAAAATTGTCTTTATTTACAAAATTTCAGTGACTTTCACAATCTACATATTCAATTCCAGTTATCAAACATAGAGGCAATTGAATGCAACAGACTATATGTATGTATGATTGTTTCGTTGATCTAACTCGAAAACCCTTCAATTAATTAAGTTGCAATTGATTATTTAGTTGTTTGGAAATTACCCTTCATGTCCTAAATTAACAGTCATTTTTTACTATGCACATATTTTGGGAAAACACGCTAAATGTTTCTACTTAAACTCTTAGTATAACATGCCAAGCCAGTGGCTTCCAAAACCAAGAATGGAATCACTTTAAGATGTTCGCTTTGCCATCTCCAGTAGCCTCGCTATGAATCCCAAAGACAAAGGCAACAAGTAATCAATGTTTTTAACCTATCACCTCGCCACAGTACCAAAAATGTTCAGGTTATACTCTCAAGAACGAGAATCGTCACTTCATGCATATTGCCCAAGGATACAACAATCTCCAACTTTCTCTCCTAGTACCGCATTTCAATGGGACCATAACCAAGTAGTGCCCTTAGATTCCTTACTACTATCAGTATACATGATAATCCATGGTAATACTATAATCCAGCACTTCAATGGGAATAGTATTATTCAAAGTACTGATACAACAACATAATCATCTCTATCTATAGGCATGTGAAAAGAAAAAATCCGGCCTGTCTTCATAAATACATCTTATTACTCTTCCTTTATTGTAAAAGCTCCATTCCATGAGATACACAAATTGTTTATTTATTAATTTTAGTATTCCAAGTCCCCTGTGAAACTTGAATTAATGAATCTAAAAGTTGACTTTGGCGTATTTCTGTAGATCTTTTTATTTCCTACAAGAGCTAGTGTTCAGAATACTATGGCAGCTCAACACGAAACCAGCTTAATATATGGAAGAGAAATATAGAAAGTAAGATTCAAGCTAAATATCAAACAGAATAAAAAGTGAATCAATAAACAGATCTTACTCAATGGTAGTTGGTGTGGCCACAAAAAGCTGTCTCCGATGCCAAACAGCTCCAGTAGCATAGGGAATAGCAACATCTCCAAGGTATCTGTATTGAGGCCGCAAAGAAGATATGACAATATAGTGCTGATAAGCAAAAGCACAGTACTCAACCGTTTGGTCCCATGCAGTCCATTCTGGATGAGGAAGTAGACCACCAACAGGTTGAAAAGTTTCCCAACTGTCAAACAAGCATTAAGAAGGATCAGTGTGCTTAAAAGATCTTGTTCAGCACTGTAAAGGAATATATAAGCATAAATATGCCCTAAAGGTAACCTTAGTCACCTACTATTTGATGTCTAATATCTTGAAATTGAACTAATGGCAGGCAACTAAAAGGATGGCTATGATTCACCTATAAAGCTGAAAGTTTTGTGGGGCTGCCTCAGCAGGAGATTTATGAGAGTTAAATCCATCATCGAGAGTAGTAAAAGAAGAAAGGCCACCGCTTCCAAATCCTGACAAGGGCATAGACTGAATAGTTGAAATAGCTGTAGCTGCAACAGGGCTAATCCTCCGAGATGTTCGATAGGCCACACCTAGAAGTGCCCCTCCATGCAAACCAATAACCTAGAAGAGATTGCATCGAGTTAGAGAACCTTATAGTGCTCCATGCAAGAAAAATGATTGAAACAATCCTGGCCTTAATTACATGCAGAGAACACTACATGATATACTGCACTAAGGACATATGCTTTTCCCTCTGTTTAAAAACACGCCACACACACAGGAGCTCCTACAACATACAAAACACAAATGAATCCTACTTCAAGATAATCCCATAGTATTTTCCACTCAGTGGTATTATGATCAAAAGATAAACATGAAATCAATAAATAAAAAAATGATTAAATAAAAATTGATGAAGTAAAAGAAATGGCATTGAACAGCCACTCCAGTTCAATGTTACTAATCATATGTTTGAGTTTAAAGGATAATTGAATGAAAAATAGGCATGACTTATTTACAATGAATTTCCATGTGCCAGTCATTCCAATAACCAGAAAAGGAAGTTGGGCAATACATTACAGGAAGATGAAAAGGGGTAATGACTTTAAGTCCTTTCATAGAACTATATTCCATTGCAATTTATCGTAAAGCTAGGAAAATTCTGGATATGCCTCAGATAGATCAACAGATGACAGCAAAAATAAAGACTGCAATCACCAAATTTCAGTGCATGAACAGGAACTACAAGAGTGCCATAAATTGAGAGAAAGACGTCAAGTACCGGTTCACTGCGACCAGCAATGGACCTCATTAATATATTTGACGTTCCGTCATCCAGCAAGATACGAACTTGCACAGAGGCAGCAGAGGCAGCAGAAGCAGCCACTGCTGCAGCTTGTGCGGCAGCTGCAGCTGCTTCTTTTGCTTTTCTTGATGAACCCCCTTTCGGAATTATTGGCATTCTAGGAGGCAATGCAGAATCCAATATAGCAAACCTATCACGACAGGTATCCCAAGCCAGAAGCCTTGCAGTGCCTGAATCTACAACGGACCAGTCACTCACCTTGTATATAGTGAAGTAAGGAATATCTGGCCACACAATTGCAAGATATCTGCAACCAAAATGTTTGGTAAGAAAGCAATGTCATGTGTATAGCAGTTATAAACAAAAAAGAATGTCAAAACCACTTAATGGACAGATAATTACAGTCTCAAAGCCAGAATACAAAGCGTTCGGAAAGCCAGGGTAAATATATTTATTGATATAGCTGCCGGCATTTGAGTAAGAGGGGATGGTTACACATGTTGCTTCCTTTTTGTTTCAAAGGAAGAAATAGACAAATGATTGTAAATTTATGTCCATGTTTAAAAGTAAGACCTCGGACAAGTCTTTACTGATGTTAGTATTTTTGACTTGACATGAAGTTGCATTGACTTGACTATTGCTTCCTCTGTTTCATTGGAAGGAAGAGTGTAGAATCATCCCTTCTTAATTGCATCCTCTCTTTCTCTTGTTAAAAAAGGCAAAAAAAATGAAAGAAAGAAAGGGTCAAGGAGACTTACTTCCCTGAACTGCTTACAGAAAGAACTGAATAAGAATCATGAGGAACAGGTGTACTGATATGCTTTTTCATCTGCTTGACATGTAATGGTTCAGCCGAGTCTCCCCTGTACTTTCCTGTTTCAGATAATGAACCATTACTTCCAAGAGATGGATTTGCTGTGTTGGACAATTGGAAATTCAGAAGTTTCAATTCCCTTTCAACTACATAAATGGCAGAATGCTCTCGATTTCCTGTTGGTGTTGGTATGGGAGCCACAGCTGGAATAGATCTAGCATCAAACTCGCTGACAATAACACCAATATTGGTTCCATTAGCAACAAGGTGGGGCTGTAGAGGATGTGCGACCATGCAATAAACCTGCAGTAGCAACCTATAGGTGTCAAATAAAAGGCATTCCAATATAGAAAACTTAAAAGGACAACACTACTTGTGAAAGAGCAAAATCTGACAAATAGACAACTGTATCAACCCAAGTTCAAGTAAAAGAAAGTAGTTATTTGTAGAAATATCAATTTTCAGTGATCAGCAATTCCAATACGTAATATTGATTAGTAAATAAGAAGTGCCTTGTTAATTTAGAATTGATCAAAATTAGTACCATCCTTTTAGGGAATTTATCAGGTCAAAGGAGTGATTCAACCGACATAAAGGTGTGAATAACAAACCTTCACATTTGTTAATTTAGGTTTGGCATCCAATCTGGGAGTGACAACCATGGTTAAAAACATAAATATATGATTTTATGGGCCAGTTTCCAGAAACATGCAACATTGTTATAAAATAATCATACCAGAGAAGCCCCTAAAAGAAGAAGAAACTGAAAAAATGGGAATATAAAGAGTTGCAATGCAAAATATAATGCTACTTCTATAACAAGTTTCAAACATCACTCTGTTCCCTCCCAGCTATCCAACAAATAATCAACAGAAGCTTTCATTTAACAGTACCAAGAGATGCTAAATTGACATCAAACTCATGATATAAAGTTGCTAAAGAAAAGGCAAAGAAAATAATTACATACCCTAAGTTTCTTGTTTGGTGCAAGAACTTGAGGAGGGATTAGTGAAGAAAGCTCGCACAATGGCCTTGTAAGGGCTGAATAAGTGGGGTGTTCAATGGCCCTGCAAAATGTATGAGTTGTTACAGCCGTGATATCCACTGTACACATCTTTGATGCAAAATTGCAAAACAACAGTTGTTTAGTAATCATCAACTTTCTGTCAGAGCATGCGACAGAAATAGCAAAATTATGCCTACCATATATGAGAATCTTTGACGCAAGTTAAGATATCTAGGTTTGGAGCTCGAGGGTGGCACCAAGATGCCACGCTGTGGCATGCAAGTTTTGGAACAGGTTTAATACGCCGCAACTCCTGCACACACAAACAAAAAAGGGATAGAAAAAGAAGGTGTGTGGGATTATATTAGGAAAGGAAGGAAAGATAAAGTACCAAAGCCTTCAACTCGAATTTCCATAAATAAAATGAGATTTTCACATAGCTTAATAATGGAAGGTTGTTACAACACCTTAAAAGAGATTGTGTCCCATATAGCTAATGTTTTATCTGCACCAATGGTAATAAGTTGCGGAGCACCTCCAATTACTCTCGAAAGCTCAACGGCGACAACCCCACCATCATGTGCCTGGTAATAAGGCAAATTAAAGCATTAAAACCTACTTCAGTTGCACTAGTTCAAAGAAGCAGGACCTGTACAACATGAATAGGTTGGAACAAGATTAAATGTGCACATGCTTAGAAATCATGTATAAACAAAATGACTTGGCAAATAAAACTTTGAGCATAAAATTTACATCTCAAAATGCCAAAAGAAAGTAGTAACAACAGCCATGTTTGACATATTTGCATTATTTCTTGGACAAACAAGGTACTCAAATAGGTGTGGCATTTTTCTTTATTTAAGATGCAAAGTTGGAAATCTTGCCTCTTTAATACCAGGTATCATAAATTCTTGGCATAGCTAAGTTAATGTGTGTGAACATCAAAATCAAGGTTTAAATTGCTTTTTTAGTTGTGATGTATAAAGGGAAGCAGCAAGACACATGATGAAAGAAGAGTAAGAACGCTACTTTTAAGCTTAGCTTGGGTACAAGTTCTCGTGAATCTTGACCATGGTCTGCGCTCCAAAGTACAAGTAAACCATCACTACCACCCGAAACAAGAAGAGCCTGCAATCAATAGCATAGCAATTGTAAACAAATATGAGTTACATGACATATATCATATATAGCACATGCAAGTTCATGCACATAGGTCGTTACATGTATTCTCTAAAATGCATAGATATTCATTGAGCGGGGATGCGCAAGAAAGAAAGTGTGGAAGGCATGCATGCGAATGTTTTCTTACACAGAAGGTGGAGTAAGAAGGGGAGAGAGAGAGTTTACATAATGGAGAATAAGGTGTCCTCCAAGAGAGAAAAGAAAGAACTAAATAATAATTAAAAAAAAAAACAGATATTCAGAACAACAAGGCTTTACAGTCCCCATTGAATGTCAGGTAAAAGAACCCCTCAAAAGCCCATTAAGAGGTGCACCATAAAGGGTACAAAAAAACAATTTATCCATTAACAATTTCTTTGAAAAAATGATCCTTTCAAGTTCTGTACTCTTTATTCCATCCAAAGACCCAACTCGCAACATTGATAGCACACCAGCATTTATTCTTGCAATCCTTTCCTCATTCAAACCCCGATAAGTGGGTAGATAGGTATTCCTCCATTGAACTCAGGATTGCCGCAACTCTCAACACCAAAACCGAGGGTCCACTCCACATAACCGAGGCCACTAGACAGTCTAGAAAGGACTATATGCCTTCCTGTTATGAAGCACATTACAGAAAGTAGGGAACAATGACTATTTGAGTCCCATCAAACCTTCTCTTGAAACTGTAATACTCCAAAAATTTCCAATATTAACTCATACCGACTCATACTCAAATCTCATGTTATGCGATGACAAAGATGCTCCTGCTCTTAAAGATCCATAATGAAGTATGCCACCAAAAGTCATAAAACTCACATGTTTCTAAAAGATCTGCAGTCTTTTAAAGTTTTAACAAAACTAACATCCATGTTATGACTGATGGAGCCCAGGCTTATGATGAAAAAATGAGCAAAAGATTAGCACCCCTCCCCCTCTCTTACTATCTTTTAGTTTCACTTTCCATATCCAGATGCATATTTACATCCGTGCCCATTGAGTGTCCGGTGTTGATAAAAGGCACCAGCACACTATTAGCACCAAGGAGAAAGGATCCAAGGTGTAACACAAATCGCAGCTGCATATATTTATGTATATGCAACAAACACGACAGAAAAAGATTACAGGGAGGAGAAGGCATCCTTCAATGCAAAAATACCAATAAGGAGTCTAACAGTAACTCTGGATGACGGAAAATATTAAGCAAGACAAATTTAGCAAATGGTAATAAAGAACTACCTCACCAGAGGAAGCCATGAAGGTCATCAAACAAGAAATGGATCCTTTATGACCTCCAGTGTATCTGCGTACAAGCTGCAAGTAACAACTATTACCAAACAACAAGAGGTAAGTAATTGCATACAACAGACCAACAACTAAGCCACCCACAAACCTTCCATGATATCATTGAAAGAACTCTGATCACACCATCAGATCCACCAAATGCAACTAGTGGAGGACCATCACCAGCAGTAGATCTGCAGAGAAACTCCATACTGCAGAAGAGGACAAAAAACAAAACGTTCATTGTACCGTAAACATGATAAGCTTACAGGAACTAGCAGGTCCATGTAGGTAGTTGGTAATCATATGTAGGAAAAAACCATTGATCCTACAAGACATCAGATATGCAAAACCTATACTGTAGAGCACCAAAGAATTGCATCAAGCAATCCCATGTGCAATATCAAGACTTTCAATTGCAAGATAGGAAAGGCTACAAAAGATACAACAAGAGAAACATGAAAAAAAAAATTGTTTCCCGTAAAATAAAAGAAGAAAGCTAGTCAATCTAAGATACAAAGAGAGGTAACTCCTCTTTCTCAAAACCCTTCCAATCACCAAAATAGCCCCTCTCATAAAATGAGCTGGAGCCACATGTTGTAGCTTAAAAGGAAATCTGTAAAAAGTGATTCTGCTTGTTTATTTGGAATTTTGGTTTGATACAATGTTATCTTAATATCATTACAATAAGTCTGATCAAAGACCAAACTGCTACCTGTAAATTTTACTATCTGTCCACATGAAACATTGGCATACAAAAGCAGAAAATGCTAGTTGATAACATAACTAACAGTAGTTTAATTCCAGATATTTATTTTCATAAGTGAAAATGAACATGACAAGGTGAAAGAAAGAAACCCCCATTGATTAATGCAGCAAAAAAAGGAGGTTGGTGAAATCGTGGTAAGACTTGCCAGATAAGTGACTTGTTGTCAAGTTCTTGCTTAGGCACATCACGACCACGCATGGTGACCAAGTCCAGAAAGATGGCTTTGTTTACACAACAGATGACAAGGAAGTGTCTCCCTTTAGTGGATGGAGCTGGAGAAGCAAATGCTGAAGTTACATTGCTGACGGCGGAAGGAGCCTCCGCAGCGGCTGACCGATTACGCCAGAGTTGCCAAAACCGGACATCATCATCATAAAAGTTAACCTGCTGCACACTTTATGTTTTTTTTTTTTTTTGGTTTTGTTCTAGTTATCATACCATACACTTATAAAAAATAAATCAAAACTGATTGAATTGAAACAAGTAATCAAATCCATTAATTACCTCCCTCCACGCATGGCTTCGGTAGACTTCCCTCTCGGCTCTGAAAAAAAATAACAAAAAAGTGAAAATGAAACGAATTGAAAAAATAAAACCAGCAGCAGCAGCAGTTGGAGGGAGAAAGGTTAGGTTAGGTTAGGAATTGGGAAGCAGTACCAGATTCACCCTCAGCAAGCTTCTCCAACTTGGCGCCGACCAAACGTCTCTCGTCGACACCGCCGGCTTTGAGCTCGTAGATAACCTGGCGGTGTTCCCAATTCCAAACGGAGACACGATCGGAGGCATCGGCAGTGACAAGCCATGGATGCGTAGGATGCAATTGAATCTTTACGATCTTATCATTGCTGGGTCTGAATGCTCTTAATCGCAGCATTATTCCTTCCTTCCTTCCTTCCTTCCTTCCTTCTGATTCTTGTAAGATCCGATCTGATCTGTTTTATCAACAGATCTGACTACTGATAGATGATTATACTACTTGTGCTGTGCCTGTAACAGAGAGAGAGATAGAGAAATACTCATTCTTCATTTGAGCTTCACAGATCCATCCCTTTCTTTCCTTCCTTCTCTAAATACTTCGCCAACCTCTTGAATAAAATCAAATTACCTTTCTCCTTTTCTTTTATTTTGATTTTATTTCGCGGAACCTCTTTTAAAAAAACAAAAAACAAAAAAAACACAATCAATTACTTGGTCACTCAAGATTTTCATTTTGATCGTTCTAACCCCTCCATTAAAGATTTGGACATCAAAGGAACTTGCAGCATTACAATATAACTAAAATTAACAACTTGGAGGACCACTCTTCAATTATCTATTCATTTAAAATTTCGAAAAATGGGTTGTCAAACAAAAAGGCAAAAGTGAGCCTCTCTTCACTGCTCTAGCATCAAACAAAAAGGCTGCCCATTGATTCTTGACTGAGGTGACCAACCTGGGGCAAATATGCAGTGGCGTGGAAGACTGGAAGGTCATATGCTGCGTCTGTTCCTTCTTCCGTTTGGTTTTTTCAGTGCGGTGTGAAATGCGTTTTCCCTATAGTAATTTAAAGATGAACACTCGTTAAAATGTGTGTCTTGTCTGTGAAAAATAAATTTTAAAAATTAAAAAAATATTATTTTAAATAGCAATTTATTGCAATAACAAGCACAAAAAGGGTTGGTGATATCATGTAAACTGATTATTTTGATGCGACTTCAACGATCATCACTGATATTTTTTTCTTTTTCCAGTGAAAACTTTGCAAAATTAAAGGTATAGATATATTTGCATGTATTCAATTTGGAATTTTAGAAAGTTCATCGAATTCAATGAAGAAATTGGAAAATGTTCTTGCTTGAAGTGTCTCCATTCAAGAATGATTGTGTCTTTACTGATATAATTCAATTAATCGTATCTTAGAATTTCTTTTTATAAATTATCAGTTCAAGTTTTATAAATTTTAAAACTATTAAAAATATATAATTATTAACTTTAATTTTAATCGAAATATGCATAAATTATTCATATATCAATTTTAATCTTAATCCAAATAAAAAAAACAAGAAGAAAAGGAGCTCTGAGGTAGGAAACCGGAAGGCCATAGTTTTTGTGTGGAATCGGGGCAGTGCTATCATCGCATTGAATGAGCTCTGCCTCTGAGGTTGTGTTTATATGAAAATTTCCATCCATTTCTGATGCTAAAAAAACAAGCTGGTGGCAATTACTACGTTGTTTGTAAGATTGTTCAAGAACGAAGTAGAACATAGATGTAAGAATTCATCCTCAAACAGTGGAAATGACAGCTACTTTAGGGAATGAGCTTCTCAGCATCACAAATCGTTTTCCATGGATTTTGATCGGTTGAAGATTTTAGTTTTAGTCTTTCCACATTACTAGAGAATGATAATGTGGAGCCTGGCCTTCTTATCCAGAGAAAAAAAAAAAAAAAAAAGAGATTCTGTGGCGCAGTCAGCATGTATTCTAGATCGCTAGCTTATTATATTATAATATATTAAAATAATTTGAAAATATTATAAAAATATTAATTTAAAATAAAATAAATTTTAATATTTTAAAAAATTACTTTTAAAACACAAAAACAATCAATATTTTAATACTCTCTTTTAGGGGTGAGCAAAAAAAACCAAAAAAACTAGAAAAAAATAACTGAAAAAACCGAACAATGAAAAAACTGATTAAAATTTTTAAAAAACCAATCGATTCAATTCGGTTTCAATTTATAAGCTTTAAACCAAAAAAATCAAACCAAACCAAATCCAAATCGAAAAAAACCTAGCCAAACCGAAAAAAATAAGCCTAACTGAAAAAACCGAGCCAAACCAGTTTGAACCGGTTTTTGTTCTAAAAACAAACTAAAAGTGGTCAGTTTGAATCGATTTTGGTTTGGTTTCAATTTTTTTAAAAATTTTAGTTTCATTACTTTATATATATATATATATATATAAATATATATATATATAAACCAAATCAAACAAAAAAATATCACCCCTACTCTCTTATTCTCGGTCCAGGGGAGCCCCTCCCACCTCAAGTGGATTGCAAATTTCATAGTGAGTACTTGAGGAATATATCATGTTAATTAGCCTGGCTAATGAGTGATCGTTGATTTTTTTTCTTCCTTTTTTTTCTTTATGGATTCAAAGTTATAAGGGAGAAAAACAAACTAAAGTAATTGACATAAAGATATCAAGAATTTAAATG